>ENA-OSEY01001649-OSEY01001649.1-marine-metagenome-genome-assembly--contig:-NODE-1649-length-15137-cov-3.574768_pt1 | contig 15137 bp, 9 predicted proteins | sample MGYA00248465_ERZ534230 | MGnify/ENA primary metagenome ERZ534230 (study PRJEB26409, sample SAMN06344110) | marine metagenome | isolation source: Sea water from surface | place: Atlantic Ocean:Southern...
GAATTCAGAAAGTAACCTAGCAAACTATTTTTTACTGGAGCGATTACTGGATAATTCCTCGGTCCCAGGTGATTTTGTTTATTATCCAGTAGGCTCTAAAAGTTCAATCTGTTACTTTCCATACGAGAATTTGAACCCAAATGAAATATACATTTCAAGGCTCTCATCTGGTTTATCTGATATATTCAACAATACTACGGAAATGAATCAATCTTTCAGCTTTGAAACGGGTAACACAGATTGGGCTCATGATGAAATAGATAATCTTGAGATTGACCTAGGGAATCATTGGTGGGATCCTCAATCATCAGGTAGTACTATTGGAATCATTTCTGATAGTACATGGATAGAACCAAGCTCAGATATTATTAATTTATTATATGATAGTAATTATTCGATGGAAGTGAATTATGGATGGAATCTTTTAAGTAGCGATTGGCTGATTCGAATTTATTTGAGTGGGGGATCTCCACGAGAAGTGATTTTTAATAATTCTAAAATCATGCAGGCTTACATATTTGGAGATGGATCTGGTAATAGCTTCCGGTTTTGTGTTGACGATAATTTTCCAAATTCAAGTAGTTCTAATCATGAAGTGAGTCCGTGGTATGCTATTGATTGGGTAGGATGGAAGCTGGTTTCTTGGGATATGAGTATGGATGGAACAGGGTCTTGGATAGGAGATGGTAACCTTGATGGAAATATGAGGTTTGATAGTTTTCAATTAAAATATAATCCAGGACAATCACAATTCGGAAAGATCTACATGGATGATTTTCGAATTGTAGATAATGTTATTTTATCAACGAATGAAACTAATTTTGAACAACCTTTTCGTTTGGGTAGGAATTTTCCAAATCCATTTAATTCTTCTACAGAAATTTCTTTTTCTGTTCAAAACAAAACCTTTATTCAACTTACTATTTATGATATTACTGGAAATAAAATTATTGATTTGGTTCAAAAAAATTACCAACCAGGCCAACATAAAGTAAGATGGAATGGATTAAATCAAAATGGAAACGAGGTGTCTTCTGGTATGTACATTTATACCATGATTTCAGATCAAAATAAAAGCTCGTTACCAATGATTTTAATAAAGTAAGTGCAAACTAGGAGATAGGTTATACATTGGTTTGATAGTTTATTAATTGTTTTATTTTTAGCTGCAATTATTGCATATGGCTGGATTCAAAGCCACAAAAACAAAACAATATCTGACTTTTTTTTAGGCAATAAAAATCTTCCTTGGGTTGTAGCCATGTTATCCATTGTTGCTACAGAAACCTCTGTTCTTACTTTTATAAGTATTCCAGGAATAGCTTATAGAGGAAATTGGTTCTTCTTACAACTAGCAATGGGATATATTTTAGGAAGGTTACTGGTATCTGTTTTTTTCCTACCTAAGTATTTTACTACGGGTATTACATCCATTTATGAAATTTTAGGAGAAAAATATGGCACCTCTATACAAAAAGTAGCTTCGGGAATTTTTCTGGTAACACGTGTGCTAGCTGATGGAATACGGTTTCTCGCTACAGCAGTTATTGTGCAGGTAGTTACAGGATGGTCATTACCATCCTCAGTTCTTATTATTGGTATGGTAACCGTGATTTATTCTTCTTTAGGAGGTATCAAAACAATTGTTTGGATAGACAGTATGCAATTTTTACTTTATCTGGCGGGTGGCCTAATTAGTATCCTGTTTATCCTTTTTAATTCTGAGGATTCCTTTAGTAAAATTCTTAATACAATATCTGATCAAGGTAAATTAGATATATTTAACCTTTCAGGTAACATTTTTGAAGATCCTTACTTCTTTATAAGTGCCATTATTGGAGGGATGTTCTTATCCTTTTCTTCGCATGGAGTTGATTACATGATGGTGCAAAGAGTGCTTACGACAAAAGATTTATCATCGGGAAGAAAAGCGATGATCGGTAGTGGGATTTTTGTATTAATACAATTTACAATATTTCTATTTGCAGGTTCACTTATTCACCATTTTCTCGGTGGTGCAGCGCTAGAAAAAGATAGAGAATTTTCAACATTTATTGTTCAATATCTTCCGGCAGGTTTAAGAGGATTGTTGCTAGCAGGTATTCTTTCTGCTGCAATGTCTACACTTAGTTCTTCAATTAATTCCCTTGCATCTTCAACGATAATTGATTGGTTTGGTGGAAAGTCAAATTTAAGGTTTTCTAAATTTATTAGTCTGTTTTGGGCTTTAGTTCTCATAAGCATTGCACTTGTTTTTGACGAAAGTGACTCTGCCATAGTTATTATAGGACTACAAATTGCTTCTTTTACATATGGAGGACTTCTAGGATTATTTTTGTTAACAAAGTTTAAGAAAAAATTTCACGTAATAAGTTTGATTGCAGGATTGTGTTCAAGCTTGGTAATTGTTTTTTACTTAAAGCATATTGGTTTAGCATGGACTTGGTTCATTATGGTTTCGGCTTTTATTAATGTGCTGGTATGTAATATTGTTGATTTATTTATTAAGCACAGAAATGGAAAAATTTTGTTCTTTCCTGTGGGTTTAATTTCACTTTGGATTTTCTATGCATTAGTAAGTACAAAACAAAATAAAATACTAGAGCATGATTCTAAATTATTACAAACAATTTTGAATCAAGTTGATAAAAAATATGCAGATATAATTAATGATCCGAATAAGTACAAATTCCAATTAATGTATACAAAAATTAATCGAGACAAAAATAATCATCCAGAATTCATTTCGCATTCATTCGGAGTTAAGCCGGAAAAATATTTTTACCCTGCAAGCACTATTAAGCTACAAGTAGCTGCTTTAGCTCTGGAAAAATTAAATCAGACTCCTTCTATTGATAAAGATACATACTTAAAAATTAAAGCTGGCTTTGGATCACTTGAGGGAGTGACCGTAGATAATACAGCAAAAAAAGGTCTTCCTACAATTGGTCATTATTTGCATAAATTATTTGTTGTATCAGATAACGATGCTTTTAATAGACTCTATGAATATCTTGGCCCAGACCATATTAACTCAAGAATGTGGGAATTAGGATTCCCAAAAACAAGGATAAGACATCGTTTAAGTCTTTCTTTAACAGAAAGAGAAAATCAGTATGCAAATGCAATCCAATTCTATAATGATTCAGGAATAATTTTTGAGGAACCTTCCAGAAAAATGGGAATAGATTTGGATAGTCCATTTGAAGACTTTCTTCTTGGGGATTGTCATAATGCGATGGGGGAAAAAGTTGAAGAACCAATGGATTTTTCTAAAAAAAATTTCATGAGCATTCCTGACCAGCATAAATTTTTGATTCAATTAATATTTCCAAACCAAAATAATTCTGAAAATCAATTATCGCTATCTGAATTAGATCAAAAATTTATTTTAAGTAAAATGTCTATGCTGCCAAGACATAGTACAAATCCAAAATATGGTGCAAAGTATTATGATGGGTATTGTAAATTTTTTATGTTTGGTGATAGTAAGGCTAGAATTCCAGATCATATAAAGATATTTAATAAAGTGGGCCTAGCATATGGATTTGTTTTAGACAATGCATATATAATTGATCAGAAGCACGGTGTGGAATTTTTTCTCACCGCAGTAGTTTACGGCAATAGTAATGGGGTGTTAAATGATAATATATATGATTATGACACTCTAACTATTCCTTTCCTTTCTGCATTAGGAGATGCCATTTATAAATATGAGAAAATGAGAGAAAAAAAATATGCTCCAGATCTAACATTTTTCGAACAACTTTAGTAAAATAATTGATAATGAATAATAATAGAAAATATTTCCAAAATATAATTTTCAATACTTTTAAGTTCTTTCAGAGAAATATTTTTCACATTGGTTTTTTTTTCTTTTTGATAAATACAGTATTTTTTATTTCTTCATGTGAAGATAACAATGAAGCAAGTAATCAGAATTTAGATCAAGACACCATTGCTACTATTGATTCGATACGTTTTCAAGATCTCACTTCACTTTTTGAAAATAGATGTTACTCATGTCATAGTGAGCCAGAGTACAGTTTTTATGCTTTAAATCTTGACTCGTATGAAAACACCATGCTGGGAAGTCAAAATGGTCCTGTAGTGGTACCATTCGATCCAGAAAATAGTTTGTTATATACTAAATGTTCTGGTGAACATGTTGATGGCGATCGAATGCCACAGGATAATGTTAATTTTTTTGATAATCGTCCTGATAAGTTGCAAATGATATATGATTGGATTTTACAAGGCTGTTTAGAATAAGTAAAAAGGCATTTTGGGCAAAAATTATGCTTAGAATAGGATATCAATTACTAAGATGATTCTACAAGAATGCGTTTTATAAATAAAAATGACTCTAATCTCTTTAGACTGAAATCTGCTGACCTTTCATCTAAAGAGTTTACTTCTACTTTACCACCTTGGTGAATAAAATCTTTTTTACCTAAACTAATTCCAACATGAGTTACTCTATCTTCTCTTCCAAAAAATAATAAATCACCTTCAAGAATATTAGACCAATCTTCGTTAGGAGTAATTTTTATTCCCTCTAGAGCTTGTTGTCTTGCATCTCTAGGCAGCTGAAGGCCGTTTGCTTTAAAAATTATTTGTGTAAATCCTGAGCAATCATTTCCTTTTGTTGAATTTCCTCCCCAAAGATAAGGTATCCCCATCATTTTATAAGCCTGGTATAAAATACTATCTGGTTTTATAGATTTTTTGTTTGTTTTATCTATTAGTCTCATTTTATTTTTTTTTGCAAAACCAGATCTGCCATCAGGTAGCAAAAGGGAAACCCAGTTTTTGTGTTCCATTTTTCCAACAAAAACATTGTTAAGAACCATATCTGCTATTGGTTGGCTAGTTTCGTAGGGAAGTGAAAAAATAGATCCCTGTAAGTTTTTAGTAGTATAATTGATTTGGTTTTCCCAATTGCTTTTTGTTACAGAGTCACAAATATGAAGACCGGTTTTACTTATCCAACCTACATAGTCATAGTGTGTTTGAGCTAAATACCATCCATCATTATATCGTAGTAGTTTAACTGTATTACCCATAGTTGCTTGATCAACCATTTGACTTGAATGTTGTGGTTTTTCTCTTAGAGGCGTAACACTTACATTCACAATCGCAAAACTACTATCTCCCAGTGAAGAATCAGGGAGTAAAATAAAATTATTAGTATACCCTTCTTTTGTCAATAAAGAATCAGTAAATCGTATTAGGTTAGAGTGTAAAACTGAATTTGTGGTTTCCCCTTCCAAGGTCCAGTTATCATTGGTCCGATAGAGGTTTGTGGTAAATATAGATAATGATTTATCTTTGATGTAATTACCTTCCAATTCATGAGCATATTTATTAAATGAACTAAGTATCTTCTTATGCCCACTACAATTAAAGGCAATAAAAAAAATACTCAGGCTAATAAGCTGAATAAAAATTTGAGATTTTTTCCACGTATTGTTCATTAAACGCTTCCAAAAAAAAGTTGGCAGAAAAAAACTGCACTTATTATTCCAACTAGATCTGCAAATAAACCTGCTACTAACGCGTGCCTCGATTTTTTAATACCGACAGATCCAAAATATACTGCGAGGACATAAAAGGTGGTCTCAGTAGATCCAAACATCGTTGCGCCTATTTTTGCAATTAATGATTCAGGACCATATTGTTCAATTAAATCTGTTAAAAGGCCAAGTGACCCACTTCCAGATAAAGGTCTCATGAGTGCCAGTGGTAAATTTTCAGGAGGAAAACCAAAATAAATAAGTATTGGTGATAAGCTATTTAAAAGTAATTCCAACGCACCGGATGCTCTAAACATCCCAATAGCAACTAATATTGCAACTAAATATGGAATAATTCTAATAGCAATATTAAATCCGTCTTTTGCTCCGTCAACAAAGGATTCATATACCTTTATTTTTTTAAATACTAGACCGTAAAAAGGGATCATGACTAATAGTAAAGGTATGATGTACCTTGAAATTTCATTAGTGAAAATGACAAAATTATCTATCATTACTATCTTTTGTATCAATTTTAAAATGATTCAATTTTTCCAAAAACTTAACCGCGAAAATTGCTGCAATTGTTGACATACCAGTTGCCAATATGGTAGTAATGAAGATCTGATTTGCAGCAGCGCCCATAAGAGCCACAACGGTAGCAGGTAAAATGAACTGAACACTTGAGGTGTTTATCGCCAAAAAAGTACACATGGCATTCGTAGCAGTATCTTTTTTTGGATTTAACTCTTGCAATTCTTCCATTGCTTTTAATCCCATGGGAGTTGCTGCATTACCAAGCCCTAATATATTTGCGGCCATATTTAGTACAATGGATCCTATCGCAGGATGATCTTTTGGAACATCTGGGAATAAGCGAATCGTAATCGGTCGAATAGCTTTGGAAAGGATACGTATGAGCCCTGACTCCTCAGCTATTTTCATGGTCCCAAGCCATAAAGCCATGATACCAATAAGTCCAATTGCAATTTCAACTGCGGTTTTGGACATACTAATCGCTGCCTCTGTTACTGCATCAATATTGCCTGTAAAAATTCCCACTATAACAGCAATAAACATCATTCCAAACCAGATGTAGTTCAACATTGATTATCTATCTGAAACCGCATTTTCAAGCGTAGTAATATGTGGATTATTTTTAAGCGCATTTAATTCTACATGAACAGATATAGGAATTGTGCATTGATATTTTCCATGTCCGCAAGGGAAATTGGTTATGATAGGTATATCAAGATGCCCACAAACATCCATAATGATCTCATCCGTATTTTTACCAAATGGGATGTCTTGATCTTTGAATTCATGTAACTCTCCAACAATAAGGCCATTTATTTTTTTAAAAACACCAGCATTATGTAAATGTACTAACATTCGTTCAAATGAATATAAATATTCATCAACATCTTCTATAAAAAGGATGACATTATCTGTTTTTAATGCATCAGAAGATCCTAATCTATTTGTTATTAATGTTAAATTACCACCCCAAATTTGCCCTTCGCAAATACCCGGATGCAAGATCCTGGAAGAGATATCCTCAGGGCAGGAAATAGTTACTTTACTGGATGATTCCAACATGTTTACCATAGAGTCATAGTTATACTGTACAAACTCATTTCGAAAACTAGAAAGCATTGGTCCATGAAAAGTAACCAAATCTGTTTTTTGGGTTATTGAGGTCAGATAGGCAGTTATATCACTATAGCCTAAAAAGATTTTAGGATTAGATCTAATATTTTCATAGTCTATTAATGGTAAAACTTTGTTTGCTCCATAACCACCTCTGGCACAAAAAATAGCATCAATCTCTGGATCTGAGAACATCTCATTGATGTCATCTGCTCGCTCTTGGGCAGTTCCAGCAAACGGTCCATATTGTAAATGATTACTTTTACCAAGTTTTAATCTATATCCAGCATTAGAAAAATATTTTGCAGATTTTTCTAGATCATCCTTATCAAGCCAGTAAGAAGGACTCACAATACCTATTTTAGAACCTGGTTTTAATTTTTTAGGTTTAACCATATAGTAACTGCTTTATTATCGCATCTTGTAAGTTTCTGTAAGGCTGAGAAGAACCTCGATATCCACTCATTAATAAAGAAAAGGCTACAGGGCCGTACCGTGGTGAAAAAACATAACCTGACAAGTTACTCACTCCAGAAAGCCCACCTGTTTTTGCCTTTACATAATTGCCTTCTGTTTTTAATCTTCTTTCAAGTGTACCATTATGTTTACCTCCGCCAGGAAGAGTGGAAATAAAATCATTTTTATATTGGCTTTTATAAACCCATAGCAAGAAAGAGGTAAGCTGTCTAGCACTTGTTAGGTTATATCTAGAAACTCCAGACCCATCAGCAATACGCATTTGAGAAGTATCGATTAAAGCAGAACTGGCCAAGAGTGATTTAACGCTATCTAGTCCGCTTTTCCAATTTCCTTGAGTGATATTATTCCTGCCGATTGTTTTAATGAAAAGTTCAGCTGTAAGGTTATCACTTTCGTTCATTAGGTTTGAAGCCGATTTAATTAAGGGTAATGATTTGTGTGTTGCAAGAGTATCTGTATTTCTAGATACTTTTTTTTTCATAACATAATTGATTTCTAACCCATGTTTTTCCAACATTTCTTTAAAAAGTACTCCCGTAAACATGGTTGGGTCATGAATATTTCTGCGTAAGGTATCTAATTCTTTTTTATAAAATATTTCTCCGGTAACACTAAAATTATTTTTTTTATCAGACCAATCACGATCTATTTTTAGCTTCTTTAAATTAGTGTTTTTCTCGACAGTTAATGATTGATTCTGGAATGATATATAATTTGTGTTTGGAAAATAATTAATGATTGCATTCTGACCCTCTTTTCCAGGTTGAACATAAAAGTCTATACAGTTATCGTTTACCGATAGTGCACTAATCGGGGCTGCATACCACCATGGGCCTTCGTCCCACATCCATCCATTCCCAAAGTAAACAGAATCTAAAAAAGTGTCATCTAGAAATAATGTATCAATACTATCTACTTTTTTTGATACTGCATATGCTAAGGAATCAAGATCTTTAACGGTAAGGTCTGGATCTCCTCCACCTTGTAAAATAGCATTCTCATTTTGTGCGAGTACATTTGTAAAAAAAAAGAAATCTTTTCCAAGAAAATCTAAAGCAGCAGCACAGGTAAATAATTTATTATTGCTTGCAGGCATTAATAATTTTTCACTATTCAATTCATAAATTGGTTTGCCAGTTTTGAGAGATACTATGCTGATGCCCATTGTAGCTCCAAGCTCAGAACTCACAATCAATCTATTTATTTTCTTTTTTAAGATTAATGATCCTTCGTTTGAAAATAAGCGAGGGTGAGTCGAGCAAGAAACGAGTAAAACAAATAGGATTAGTAAATATTTCATAGCATTACTTTAATTTATTAAAAAATGACTTTAGTAATTGCTTGCCGAAAAAATCACATTTATTAAATTCGTCTGCTGAAAGCCCAATTCGTCTAGAAAAGGTCTTTGACGCTTCAATGTGAGGTTGGAATGTCCAAATTGGAAGTGTTTTATGAACTAATCCTTCTATATTTACCATATTACTTGTTGCTGCAATTTCAAAATTAGCAGGGCACTTTACCACTCCTTCTCGGTGAGAGTAGATCAAAAAATCCGTCTTTGATTTTTCTAATAAATTATTTTGTAGGACTTTAACTTTGCGGACACCCACCTTCTTAGAATTTTGCCAAAGTGTATCAACTGTTCCTCCAAAAATATGTGCTAAAAACTGGTGACCAAAACATATTCCTAAAATTGGAATATGTTTTTGAACGGCACTTTTAATTACTTGTTCTAAGCTCGACATCCACGAATAGGAGTCATGTACAGATGCTGCACTACCCATAAGAATAATACCTTTTGTATTAGCAAAATACTTAGTCATTGTTTTTGGTGAATGTATTTCTGGAAGATGGTAGGTTGTTTTTAGTGGTGAGCACAAGGATATCTCATTGTAAGATTCTATTTCAGGTATCTCTAATGAAGGATCAATTATCATTAAGTTCTCAGATTTCATCATGGAAAATAAATATTTTTTTCTTTAATAATTTTAAATTCTTTTCGTTTATGTTTATATTGATATACAGGTACACACAAATTAAATGAAAAAATTGACCATAATATTAGGATGTCTTGCTTTCCTTTACGGGCAAACAGGAAAAATTATAGGCAATATTATGGATGCATCATCTCAAAAGCCACTTGTTGGTGTTAGTGTTATTTTGATAAATCAGGGAATAGGTGCTGATACGGATGAAAATGGAAGATATACCATTATAAATGTTCCGTTGGGAAGCTATGAATTAAAAACGTCTTATATTGGATATGCTTCAGTTCTTGTTAAAGAGGTGGTTGTTCAATCTGGCCGTACGACTGAACAGAATTTCTCCCTAAACCAAGAAACGATTGAAGGTGAAGAAATTACGGTTATTGCCGAAAAGCCTCTGGTTTATAAAGACTTAACTTCAACTCAAAAGATCACAACTTCTGAAGAAATATTAAACATGCCTGTAGAATCCTTTTTAGGAGTATTAACCACTCAAGCTGGTGTCAATGTGGGGGCTGGTGGCGCTTTACATATACGTGGTGGTCGAAGTAATGAGGTTGGTTATTTTATTGATGGTGTTTCTGTTAGTAATCCATTTTTTACAAATAGCCTAGCTGTAAACGTATCAAATAAAGCTTTGAGCGAGTTGAAGGTCGTCAGTGGAGGTTTCAATGCTGAATATGGAAATGCAATGAGTGGTATCGTAAATCTGCAAATCAAGGAGGGAAGGGAAAACTACGAGAGTAGCATGTCTTTTTACACAGGTGATCGCTTTTCAAACGATATTTCTTTGTACCCCAAAATTGATCAGTTTGAAATATTCAATAGAAAGACAATTGAGGGCTATTTTTCTGGTCCAGTACCCCTTATGAAAAATAAGCTAACATTTAACTCAAGTTTAAGGTATTCATCACAAGATGGTTATTTATATGGAATAAGAGAACATGATGTGCATGACATGGCTAATTTTTTCACAAACGATTGGTACATAGAAATGGGAGGGAATGGTGATACCGTTTCAATGAATCCGAGCAAAAGTCTTAATTCACTATTAAAAATTACCTATAGGGTTACCCCTCGTTTAAAATTTTCAGGGCAATATATTGGTTCCAATTCCGAAAGTCAGTCCTATGTACATTTCTATAAGTATAACCCTGACGGTCGCTCTCAATCATTATCTAACAATTATAATGGTTCTTTGAAAATAAATCATGCAATAGGAAAGAAAACTTTTTATGAGGCTCATATTTTTTCTAATCAAACCAATTATAAATCTTTTCAATTTGCCCCATTAGACTTTGGTAGTGCAATTCCGTTTCAAAGCGGAATGGATTATGGAATTGAGGAAGATGCACTTCTTTTTATAAAGGATGCTGGGCAATACATAATAGGTTCAAACACAATAACAATTCTAAATGACAGCACTTATATTCTGCCTAACTCGAATTATGCCTCCTCTCAAAACATTCAAGGCGCACCTAGTAGCCCTACTTTTTCTTTTGGGGGATCCAATAGAGGACACACATACAGGTATTCAAAATCATATGGTGGTAAAATAGATTTTACTTCTCAAGTAAATAATAGACACGCACTTAAGATGGGACTGGAGTACAGACTTGACAACCTAAATGAAAGAATTTTTAGTGTTTTGTATGACGACAATACTTATAGAATTCCTACAATTGGGCCAGAGAATGCTTCTCCCTCTCATAGTTATTATTCGGAGGATGCGATATTTTTTAGTGGTTACATACAAGATAAACTCGAATATGAAAATTTCATAATGAATGTGGGTATTAGATATGACCTATTCGATCCTCAAAGTTCTCACATTGATAGTTTATTAAATCCTGAAAATTCGCTTATGAAAAGCTCTAAAAAAGCAATGTGGTCTCCAAGAATTGGAGTGGCCTATCCAATTACAGATGAAGGTATATTACACTTTTCTTATGGACATTTCTATCAAATGCCTACGATGAGAAATTTATTTCTAAAAAATATTTTCGGCGCCGGTTTATCTCCTACTATTGGATACAGTGATTTAAAACCTCAAAAGACAGTTATGTATGAGTTTGGTATGCAACAACAGTTAAGTAGGTTTTTAGCAATCAACGGTAGCATATTTTATAAAGATATAAGAGATTTACTTGCATTACAGAATATCAATTACAATTCACCCACCTATGGACCCTCTTCCTATTCTATTTATCTCAATAAAGATTATTCTATGGTTAAAGGAGTAACTCTCAGCCTCACAAAAAGAAGAGATTCTAACACAAAAATGTCTGCCTTTTTAGATTACTCGTATCAAATAACAGAGGGAAATAGTGTTGCAAGTGGATCTTTTTATTTTAACGCCTTAACAGGGCAAGAAGAGGAGAAGAAAATTGTGCCTCTTAGTTGGGACCAGAGTCATGTATTTAATTCTACTGTATCCATTACTGAGCCTGGTATTAATGGATGGGGAATAAGTTTTATTGGAAAGCTAAGTACTGGATGGCCATACACACCAAATATTCCATTTGCAGGATATGTTCCTTTACCAAACAGTGATCGAAAACCAATTCAAAAATCTTTAGATATGCGTGTATACAAAAACTTTTCTTTAGCTCAAATAGGAATTGAAATTTTTGCAAAAGTATATAACGTGCTGGATATTAGAAATGAACGTTATGTGTTTACTGACACCGGACGATCTGAATACACATTCATTAATCGTTCCATGCAAGAAACAGAAGGATTCAAGGCTCATTATGGTGAACCTGGTGTACATACTTGGGAAGAATATTTTACACGGCCCGATTATTTTAGTCCACCCAGGCTTATTACTCTTGGTTTGAGTGTGAATTTATGATTAAAGATAATAAGATGAGTTGGTTGTTCTACCTTTTTTTTGTTAATGGACTTTTATTTTCAGAGTCAAGGTTTCTTAAAAAAAATAAATACTTAAAAGGCCCACAGAAAGAGTGGAATCAAAGGCAGTTCGCTAAATATTACCGATATATTAATAAGCATTCTCGTAAAACAGCGGATTCTGATGAGCAAATATTGCGTAGGCAAGATGCGATCATCTCTGGAAATAAAATTACTACACAGATTTGGAATTATGGATCAATCTCTGAGCCAGGAAATCGCGTAACTGATATCATTTGGGAAGGTCTAGGGTACGGGTATGAATTTGGTCCATTTATCTCGGCTGAAGTTCCTCTCATGAATAATAATCACCCTGATGCATATCCAAAGGTTATCGATGGGGATACAACATGGTATGCACGAGTGATAAGTGATGGATTAGTAACTGATCCTGAAAGGTCTCCGGATGGCTCAGAGTATTGGACTTGGGAACCTCTTGCTTACAGCGATGAGGGATTGTTTTTTGCAGATCCAGATTACGATAAAATTCCTACAGCTAGCGATATTGATCGAGATTTTGACGGAAAGCCAGATAGCTGGGCATCCGATTGGTATAATCCAAATCTAAAAGAATATGTTTGGCCAGGTGATTTGAGGCAAGGTGCTTCTAATGCTGATGAGGAGGCCTTCTTTGTTTGTGATGACCGTAATAATAAGGAATTTGAATATTATCCATTTCCAGACGATTCTTCGCGGAAGGGCCTTGGAATACAGATAGAGTATCGCTACTACCAATGGGCGAACCCGTTAGCTGAGGATATTATTTTCCTCATATATAAGATTACGAATAAAAGCCCGAAGGATTTAGAAAATGTTATCTTCGGAATGTGGGGTGATCCTCATATAGGAGGTCCAAGCGATTGGAGCGATGACCTTTCTTATTTTGACCAAGAAATTAACATGGTCTACTGCTGGGATGAAGATGGTAGTGCAAGCGGTAGCGCAAATCGTCCTGGCTATTTTGGGTATAAATTTTTGGAAAGTCCCGGAAACCCCTATGATCAATTAGATAATGATTCTGATGGTATGATTGATGAAAGTAGAAGTAATGGGATTGATGATGATGGTGATTGGGACCCAGAAAAAGATGACGTAGGGGTGGATGGAGTGCCTAACACCGGTGACTTTGGTGAAGGCGATGGTATACCTACAGCTGGAGACCAGTTTGATATTAGACAACCAGGAGAGCCTAACTTTGAATGGACAGATTTAGATGAGTCTGACATGGTGGGCCTAACCGGTTTCTCTTCTCCACCCTTTTCAGGAACTACCATTGCAGATGACCAAAGAGTGTTTGATGATTTTCTACAGCCTGGAGTATTTGACTCTGCAAATGCTACTCAATCTGGTGATTATGTATTTATTTATAGTTCTGGTCCAATTTCACTTCCAGCAGGCGAATCACGAAGGTTTTCTATAGCCCTTCTAATAGGGGAAGATTATGATGATTTAACCTTAAATGCCATAACCTCACAGGACATTTACGAAAGAAATTATCAATTTGCCAAACCGCCTGAAAAGCCAAATGTTACTGCAATACCTGGCGATCAGAAGGTGACTCTTTATTGGGATCATATAGCAGAAGAATCCTTAGACCCAATTTCTCAAGAGTATGATTTTGAGGGGTATGTTATATACAGGAGCACTCACCCTCAATTTCTTGATCAGCAAACTATTACGGATGTTAATGGTTCGAAATTTCTGTTTGAACCGTTAAAGATGTTTAATGGTGCCCCAGCTCGATTTGACCTTGATAATGATTATTTTGGGATGAGCGATGTTGTGTATCCCGGGCGAGGTGCTTATTACACTTTGGGCGATAATACCGGCTTGGTACATTCTTACATTGATTCGAACAATGTTCTAAACGGACAGACCTATTATTATGCAGTTGTATCTTATGACCATGGTTCTAGAGAGCTACAAATTCCCCCTAGCGAATGCTCAAAAACTATAACACTTAATCCAACAACAAATGAGCTCATCACTGATGTAAATACCGTAAGAGTCATTCCCAGCTCTCCTGCCATAGGTGTAATTAGTGGAGATATTAAAGATAACACCATTACGCACAAGGCTGGTGTTACTACCGGAGATATCTTTTTAGATATTATCGATCCTTATAGTTTAGAAGAAGGGAACGAATTTGAAATTACTTTTTTAGAATCACCTACTCGATATAGTATAAAAGATCTTAAGCCGGTTGAAGACGTGGTTAGTATTTCTTTATCACAGTTTAGACAATTGTCAAAGTCCAATATAGATATTGGCTCGATTTCTGTTCGAGGCGAAGATGGAAATCTTTATGCATTAGAATATGATTTTCAATTAATACCTGATTTAGGAAAAATTAAAGGCATTTCGGGAGGCAACCTTGTTGATGGAGAAACGTATTTAGTATCCTACTTATATTATCCAATCATCAATAGCAAAGCAGTGAACCTCGAGGAAACTAATCCAATTGTAGATGGTGTTAAAATACGAGCTAAGGATGTTACCTTATCGTTGAATGAACAAAATACTAAATGGTCCACATCTTCCTCCTGTACGTGGGAGCCTAAAGTAATACCTTTTAATGGTGCAGATCAGTTTA
>ENA-OSEY01001650-OSEY01001650.1-marine-metagenome-genome-assembly--contig:-NODE-1650-length-15136-cov-3.623614_pt1 | contig 15136 bp, 10 predicted proteins | sample MGYA00248465_ERZ534230 | MGnify/ENA primary metagenome ERZ534230 (study PRJEB26409, sample SAMN06344110) | marine metagenome | isolation source: Sea water from surface | place: Atlantic Ocean:Southern...
GAAAGTAGCTTCAAAACTAAAGCAATTTTTAAAACAAAAAATGACAAATCTATATCTTCTCTGCTTGAAAAAATTTTACAAAATAAAGATGAAGCCTACAAATTTTTAGAAACAAACATATCTTCTAACTTTCATGTTAGTGATATAAAAAAGCGACCCGCAAAAAAAGCTCCGGCTCCGCCTTTTACAACATCTACACTCCAGCAAGAGGCTTCTAGGAAATTATATTTTTCAGTTAGTAAAACCATGAATGTTGCTCAAAGACTTTATGAAGCAGGATACATAACTTATATGAGAACAGATAGTGTAAATTTGTCTGAAGAGGCAAAAAACAACATAAATAATCAAATCAAACTTTCTTATGGTGATAAGTATCTTCAAATAAGACAATTTAAGACAAAAAATAAGGGTGCTCAAGAGGCTCACGAAGCAATACGACCAACAGATTTCTCAAAGAAAAAACTAAATATAGATTATGATCAAGCTCGTTTATATGAATTAATATGGCGAAGAGCACTGGCTTCTCAAATGAGAGACGCAGAACTTGAAAAATCTCAAATATTAATTAAAACTGATGATTATAATGAGAGCTTTACAGCCAAAGGTGAGATAATTACTTTTGATGGATTTTTAAAACTTTATTTAGAGGGGGTAGATGATGAAGTTGACGATGACAGTACTATTTTACCTCAAGTAAAAATTGGAGAGGAAATCCAATTAGACTCTATCACAGCAACGGAGCGTTTTTCTAGACCCCCTTTTAGATATTCAGAGGCTTCTTTGGTCAAAAAAATGGAAGAGTTAGGAATTGGCAGACCCTCTACTTATGCCCCAACAATAACTACTATTCAAAACAGAAAATATGTAGAAAAAGGCTCATCAGATGGCAATGAAAGAAATTTTGTTCAACTTTCTCTAAATAAAGGGAAAATTAAATCAGAAGATCTCAAAGAGAGATTCGGAAGTGATAAAGGGAAATTGGTTCCAACTGATATAGGCATAATAGTAAATGACTTTCTTGTTGATAATTTCGAAGCCATTCTTGATTTCAATTTCACAGCAGAAGTAGAGAGAAACTTCGATGATATTGCAAGAGGTGGTAAAGATTGGACAGAAATGTTAAAAGTTTTTTATGGTAAATTTCATAATACTGTAGAAGATGTCAAGGAAAATGCTCAGAGAGAATCAGGTGAACGTATACTTGGGCAAGATCCAAGTTCAGGAAGAATAGTTAAAGTTCGCTTAGGAAAGTTTGGACCAATAGCACAAATTGGAGATCAAAAAGATGAAAAGAAACCAATTTTTGCAAGTCTCAGTCCCGACCAACAATTGGAAAGTATTACTTTCAAAGAAGTACTCAAACTTTTTGAAATGCCAAAAAGCTTAGGGGATTATCAAGGTCAAGAAATTACGGTTAACAATGGAAGATTTGGGCCTTATTTGAAACACAAAGGTGTTTTTATTTCAATTCCCAAGGAGTTTTCACCTAATGAAATTGACCTTTCTAAAGCAATAATATTAATTGATGATAAGCAAAAGGCTGATGCACCTGTTTATATATATGATAAACTGCCTGTAACAAAAGGAATTGGACGCTTTGGGCCTTATTTAAAATGGAATGGTCTTTTTATAAATGTTAACAAGAAATATGATTTTGATAATCTTAGCGACGACAACATTGTGTTTTTGATTCAGGATAAAATTCAAAAAGAGAAGGATAAGATTATTCAAAATTGGTCTGAAGAAGGAATAAGAATTGAAAAAGCCAGGTGGGGAAGACATCACATTATACGAGGTAAACAAAAAGTTGAGATAGGAAAAGAAATTAATGCATCCAAATTAACTCTATCAGAGGCGGAAAAATATCTAGGGGATTCAAGTACTAGAAAAAAAAGGAAATAATCTAAAAAATGAGTTTAGAACTTCTTCAACCCGTTGATTATGAATTCCTTCAAGTAGGATCAATTTTACCAAAGCAAATTTTGGGGAAAAACATCTTGATACATACTAAAAACTCTGGATTGCCTGAACTCAAAGGACTTCAGATAGTTATTATCGGTCTATCAGAAACAAGAAATAGTTTCTTTGTAAATGACAATTATAGAGCAAATAACTTCAGACAAGTTTTTTATGAATTATATCCAGGTAATTGGAACTTAAAAATAGCTGACCTAGGGGACCTTCCGAATGGATCTAATGTAAACGACACTTATTATGCTATTAAAGAAATTGGGTATTACTTAAAGCAAATGAATATAATTCCAATCTTTATTGGAGGAAGCCATGACTTGATATTTCCTTTGTATCAAGTATATCAAGATTTCAAACAATTAGTTAATATGGTCTCGGTGGATCGTTCTTTTGACTTTTCACAAGAGGACGAACTAATTTCCGGGAGATCGTATATGAGTAAAATAATCATGGAAAAACCTAACGTTCTAAATAACTATACAAATTTGGGTTATCAAAGCTATTACTGTGCAATAGAAGAAAAAGATCTTATGGACAAATTATACTTTGATGGAATTCGTTTAGGGCAATTACTTGACAACATAAAAATATCGGAACCAGTATTTCGTGATGCTGATATTGTAGGATTTGACATGAAATGTTTATCATGGAATGCTTTGGCAGATCCTTTAAAAGGACAACCTAATGGAATTGATTCAAGATCTATTTGTGCCCTGAGTCGGTATGCAGGAATTAGTGACAGGGTGAGTTTTTTTGGGATTTATGAAATTTCATCAACCCCTATGATGGACCAATTACTAGCTCAAATTGTTTGGTATTTTATTGAAGGAGTGTACTACAGGTTTAATGAATATCCGGTAAATGTTGATAACGGTTTTTTAAAATATTCGGTAACACTTTCAAACCAAACGATAATATTTTACAAAAGCAAAAAAAGTGATAGATGGTGGATGGAATTAACAAATGATTCATATTTAGATAATAAAACAAAAACTAAAACGTTATTAGCATGCACAAAAGAAGATTATGACTCTGCTATTTTGGATATCATACCACAAAGATGGTACAATGCAATTAAAAGATTGAACTAAAATAAATGAATGCATGATCTACAGATTTCGTATTATTATGTTGTATTACAGAAATTTAAACTATAGTAAAAATTTAACTAGATTTATATTGTTAAAACATAAACCAGTACTAATATAATGTTGGTTAAAAGGCTTCTATTCTTATTTACACTATCCATAATGATGTTATCATGTGGTGCTCCTGGTAATAGGGGTGAACTAATAGGAGTAAAACAGAAGAAATGGTTCGGTGAAAAACCCTACGGAATGGTACTTGTTGAGGGTGGGGCTTACATAATGGGTAAATCAGATGAGGATATTGCTCAGCTTCGAAATGCTCCTGCTAAAACAGTTACTGTACCGTCTTTCTACATGGATGAAACTGAAATAACAAACAGTGAATATCGCCAGTTCGTTTATTGGGTTAAAGATTCTATTGCTTTATCGTTGCTTGCAAGAAAAGCTGATGAACTCGAATTAGGTGAAGATAATAAGGACGGTATAGGTCAGTTTGCTTTTAAAGATGCAGATACCACGAAATTGAACGAATTTCAAAAATATATGCGTGAGAACTATTATGACTTGTCTGAAGACATTTATGCAGGCCGTGCTCTAAATTGGGATGCGGATTTAGCTTGGGATACTGAAGATTATTATGACAGTAATTATGCAGAAGTTATGGATTCACTTTATTTACCTCCTGAATTATGGTATAATGGTGAAGTAAAAATTGATGTTGAAAAACTTATTTATTCTTACACATGGTTCGATGCAGAGAGTGCAGCTGCTGAGTCAAAGAGAACAAGAACACAATTTATTGATAGAAAACCCTTTATTAAAAAAGAAAAAATTCAAATATATCCTGACACGACAGTTTGGATAAAAGATTTTACTTACTCTTATAATGAACCTATGCACAATGATTATTTTTCTCATCCAGCATACCAAGATTATCCTGTTGTAGGAATTTCATGGGATCAAGCTGTAGCGTTTTGTAATTGGAGAACTAATTTTAAAAATGGCTACCAAAGAGAAAAAGGAAAACCTAATGTAAGCAGATTTCGATTGCCAAATGAAGCTGAGTGGGAGTATGCTGCTCGTGGAGGAATTCCATCTGGGACTTATCCCTGGGGATCCCCTTATTTGCTAAATGATCGTGCGTGTTTTCTTGCAAACTTCAAACCATTAAGAGGAGACTATGCTGTTGATCAAGCAGTCTACACAGTTGAGGCAAAGTCTTATTTTCCTAATGATTTTAATCTTTATAATATGGCAGGGAATGTCGCAGAGTGGACAAATTCTTCATATAATGCTGAAGCATATGATTACGTGGCTACACTTAATCCAAATATGTCCTTTGATGATGAGAATAGAAAAGTTGTAAGAGGAGGTTCTTGGAAAGATGTTGCTTATTTTTTGAGAGTAAGTTCAAGAGATTACGAATATTCTGATACATCAAGAAGCTATATTGGCTTTAGAACAGTTCAAGACTACCTAGGTTCTCAAAAAGTTAAGATGAAATAAACAATATATTTGAATATATCTTTATATTTATTCAATTAATAAATCAACAAAAAATGACAGACAAAGCTTTAAATAAAAGATTACGAAGTAAAGTAGCAATGCATATGCTATTTGGACTTGGAGGTGCAGTTGTAATTATAGGTGCACTATTTAAAATTTTACACCTTGAAATAGGACCAATAACAGGTGGACTTGTTTTAGGTTTAGGACTTGGCACAGAAGCACTTATTTTTACTGTAGCTGCATTAAATACTGGTGAAATAAAAGAGGAGCATCAGGATTTTGTAAAAAAATTAAAAGGTTCTGGTTCAGCATCTCCGTCCAGCGCAGGAGACGGTGGTCTTTCCTCTAAAATTGATGCTTTAATGGCAGAAGCTAAACTTGATGTTAACTTAATGAATTCATTAGCAAAAAGTATTAAAAACCTTGAATCTTCAGCTAAAGCACTTAGTCCTGCTTCAGAAGCTGCTTCAGCTTCTCAAAACTACTCGCAGGAATTAGCAAAGGCGGCTTCTCAACTAGAGCAACTAAACGCAAACTATCAAAAACAAATTTCCGTTAATCAAAATGCGGATCAGCTTAGGAAGCAAATGGAAAGTTTATCTGCCAATCTTGCTGCCCTTAACAATGTTTATGGTGGAATGCTAAATGCAATGTCAAAAAATAACTAGTAATGGCAGGTGCAAAAGAGACCCCGAGACAAAAACTTATTAGTTTGATGTACTTGGTATTCATTACTATGTTAGCATTAAACGTAAGTAAAGAAGTTCTAGACGGTTTTGGGCAAATGTTTGAAAAAATAACAGATGCTAATGAAAGAGTTCTAGAAAGTAATAATCTTCTTTTAGAGAATATAATTGTAAATGCTGAAGAGAAAGGCGGTAAATGGATAGGCCATAAAAGAACAGCTGAACAAATTAAAAAAGAATCTGATGCGTTTTATAATGAAATAGAAGGTTTAAAAAAACGTATTACTGAAAAACAAAGAGAAAAAGATCCTGATCTGAAGGAATTTGCTCAAATGGATAAAGGTGAAACTTTAGATGTGATATGGTTTAAGGAGGGATCAACTGATGAAAAATCTAAGTTTATTGAAATGATTCAGGAATATAAAATGCATGTTATACAAGTATTTGGAAGCCAATACCCTGAATCAATTGAAATGGTTGAGGCACGATTTTTCACTGGAGATATGAATAATAATATTAAAAATAGAGATGATGTTGACGAGCCCTGGTTAGATGCGAATTTTAAAGGTTTCCCATTGATCTCATCTTTAGCAAAATTGACTATGATGCAGAACGACATTAGGCAGACCGAGCATGACGTATTAACTACACTAATGGGTAAAGAACTGAAAATGTCGTCTAAGGTAAATCAATCCAATTATACTAGTTTATTGGTAACTGAAAAAGGTGCTTATTATCCTGGAGAAAAATTTGATGGAAGTGTTATCCTAGGTAGAAAAGGGGGTGCCCAAAATCCAAATGGAGTTGATTTAAAGATAGATGGAAGAAAACTTACTGATAAAGATTATGAATTGATTCCTGGGGGAATTAAATTAAACGTAAATTCTGGAAACCCTGGGGACCACACCATCGAAGGTGATTTAATATTTCTTAATGATGGCGAAGAATCAAAAATAAAAGTAAGTCAAATATATACTGTTATTTCTAAGCCAAATTCTGCTGTCATATCTGCGGATAAGATGAATGTAGTTTACAGAGGGGTTCAAAACCCAATTACAATATCAATCCCTGGAGTAATAGATAGCAAGGTAAGAGCCTCTGCACCTGGTTTGAGAAGGGTAAGGGGAAGTAAATACAACCTTTTTCCTGGCAAAGGGAGAGAAGTAAAAATTAATGTTTCTGGAACACTACCTGATGGTAATAGAGTTTCTTCTGTATCTACATTTAGAATTAAAGATATACCAAAACCTGCTGGGTACTTTAGAGGACAATCGGGTTCCTTTACAATACCAAAGTCTAGTTTAGAAAGAGGTACTGTCGAAGCAAGACTTGAGGACTTTGACTTTGATTTACCCTTAGAAACAAAATCATTTAGATTTAGAGCACCTGGACAACCAAGTGTTGTAGTCAGTGGGAATAGGCTTGATTCTAAGGCAAGACAAATGTTAAGTAGAATTAAAAATGGTCAAACTGTAATTATTTCTGATATAGATGTAATAATTCCGACAAATCCGAGTTATAAATTAAAACAAACATCTCCTATATCAATTACAATTAACTAAACCAAAAAAGACTGATGAAAAACTTAATATTTTTTGCCTTACTTTTAGTTTTCTTGTTTTTCAATACTTTGGGTGCACAATCAAATTTGTTGAATGCAAAAGTACCCCAAGAAGTTGGTCAAATGAATGAGCAACAAATTGATGCAGAAAATGTTACTCCAGTGGAATACGGTTACGTTGACGATAGAGACATACTATGGTCTAAAACTATATGGGAAACTATTGATTTAGATGAAAGAATAAACTTTCCCTATTATTATCCTACTATAAATAATGGTTATCTTTCAAGTAACAGAAAATCTTTATTTAGAGTTTTAATGGATGGCATTATCGAAGGTAATATTACTGAAGTTTATTCTACAGACTATTTTAACGATAAACTTACATATGAAGACCTCCAAGATGTACTCGAATTAAGAAGACTGTCTCCTGAAGGAATTTCAAAACAAAATGCTGGAGAAAATGTAACAGAAGACGATTACGATATTTATAAGATCGAATCTGACAAAGTAATTCAGTATAAGATTAAAGGCACATGGTATTTCAACAAACGTCTAGGAGAATTAAGATATAGGATGCTAGGTATAGCCCCTGTAGCTCCAGATGTTTCTACATTAAGTGAAGGACCAGAGGCTATGGCGAATGCATTAGTACCTTTATTTTGGATTTGGTTTCCTGATGCTAGGGAAGAGTTGAATAAAAACAAAGTTTTTAACACAAGAAATTCATCTCAACCTATTACTTTCGATATGATGTTAAATTCAAGACGATTTAACTCATCAATCTACAAAGAGGAAAACGTTTATGAGGATAGAGAGGTTAAAGAATATATTTACGAAGATGCTTTGCGTCAACTTTTAGAGTCTGATAGAATAAAATCTGTTATAAGAGATTTCGAACAAGATATGTGGAATAATTAATTTTAAAATTAAATTCTAAAAAGCGTTTTAGGAAACTAAAGCGCTTTTTTATTTTACATGTAAGATAAAATTATATGAATAACCTTTAAGATGGATTTAACATATAGGTTGATATATAAAGTTACTCGGAATTCATAGGACAATATTATAAATCATTCACACTTTGTAGATAGCGTTCAGCATCTAGAGCTGCCATACATCCTGTTCCAGCTGCCGTTACTGCCTGACGGTATTCTTTATCTTGAACATCTCCCGAGGCAAAAACACCTGGTATATTTGTATGAGTAGCTTTACTTTTAGTAATTAAATAACCTGATTCATCCATCTCTATTTGTCCTCTAAATAGGTCAGTGTTTGGTTTGTGACCTATGGCAATAAATAAACCCGAAACTGAAATTTCTTCCTTAGCATCTGTTTGGTTATTCTTAATACGAATTCCTTCAACTACTTGGTCGCCTAGAACTTCTTCAATTTCTGAATTATACCTTAAATCAATATTAGCTGTTTTCAGAACTCGGTGTTGCATTGCTTTGGAGGCTCTCATCTGATTTTTTCTAACTAACATTGTAACTTTAGAACATATTTTTGCTAGGTAAGTAGCTTCTTCGGCAGCTGTATCTCCTCCACCAACGATGGCAACCTCTTGGCCTTTAAAAAAAAATCCGTCACAAACCGCGCAGGCGGAAACACCACCTCCTCTTAGTCTTTGCTCGCTTGGAATTCCAAGATATTTTGCTGAAGCTCCTGTGCTTATTATTATAGTTTTTGTATTAATTTCAGTCCCGTCCTCAGTAAATGCTTTGTGTATTCCTCCTCGATTTTTTGAAAATTCTACTTTACTAATGAAACCATTATTGACTTTAGTTCCAAAACGCTCGGCTTGCTTTTGTAAGTGAATCATCATTGTTGGCCCATCCACTCCTTCTGGATATCCAGGAAAATTATCAACCTCAGTTGTAGTAGTTAATTGACCTCCAGGTTCCATCCCAGTATAAACTACTGGCTCTAAATCAGCACGGGCTGCATATATAGCAGCAGTGTATCCCGCAGGACCACTTCCAATAATTAAAGTTTTAAGTACTCGCATTTATTTGATTTAAATCAAAAGTAAATTATATCTTTTATTTGTTTTCTCAATTTCTATTAGATTTATCAATAATTTATTAAAGTTTTCTATGAAACGCGGATTTTTTTTACTGTGTATATTTATCTTAAGTTGTTCTTCTGAATACTCAAAAGAAAAACAAATCATTGAAAAATCAGTGCAGGTATATGGATGGAATCAAAAAGAATTTTCTATTGTTTTTGATTTTCGTGACTATAGATATAAGTTGACTCGCAAACCAGATTTTTTTTCTTATCAAAGGTCTAGAGTTAAGAAAGGAGTTTTAGTTAGAGATGTTATGACTTCTAATTCAAAGCTAAGACGGTATCTAGATGGAACCCCTTTAAAACTTAGCGATAGTTTAAAGGATATTTATTCAAATTCACTCAACTCAGTGATGTATTTTTTCCAACTACCAAGACCGTTAACTGATCCAGCAGTTATATCAGATTATGATGGTGAAAAAATTATCTCAAATAAAGTTTATTGGACACTAAAGGTGAAATTTCAAGAAAAAGATGGAGGGAAAGATTTTCAAGACGAATTTCGTTATTGGATAGATCCAAAAAGTGGACATATAGACTATTTGGCATATAGTTATTTAACTGATGGTGGGGGCACAAGATTTCGTAAGGCAAAAAATGTAAGAGAAAATAATGGATTTATTTTCCAAGACTACACAAACTTTAGGCCAGTAAAAAAATTTACATCTTTGGATTCACTTCCAATACTTTATGAAAAAGGGAAATTAATTTTAGTTTCTGAAATTGAAAATAAAAATATTAAAGTACTTAACAGGTAGAAGAGTTGCCACTATTTATATATTATTTAATTTAATGAATTAAAAAAAATGAAATATAAAAGTTCTTACCGAACATAAACCTTAAATTTGAACTTGCAATAATTTTTTTATGGTTGATCAAGAAAAAATAAAGATACTTGATTATAAGACTCCAGGAAGTTTTGAGGAAACTCGTTACGAAAAACTTCATAGTGTTATTCTAGATAGTTCTACAGAGGGCTCAGTGGTTATAGCAAATTATATTGCCAATTTAATTCTGGAAAAACAGGAAAAAAACGAAAAATGTGTTTTAGGCCTTGCCACTGGTTCAAGCCCACTTAGTATTTACAAAGAATTGATCCGCATGCATAAAGAAAATGGATTAAGTTTTCAAAATGTAATTACATTTAATCTTGATGAATATTTTCCCATATCGAAAGATAGCAATCAAAGTTATTATTACTTTATGCATGATAATCTTTTCAATTATATTGATATAAAGCCCGAAAATATAAACATTCCAAATGGAGAGATTGATCAAAAAGATCTTCGATCTCATTGTATTTCCTATGAAAAGAAAATTAAAAAGCTAGGAGGGATTGACCTTCAAATTTTGGGTATTGGGAGAACTGGCCATATAGGTTTTAACGAACCAGGGTCTCATCTGAACTCACAAACTCGAACTATTACGCTTCATCATTTAACACGTTTTGATGCGAGCTCTTCATTCAAAGGAATAGATAATGTTCCCAGAAAAGCTATAACCATGGGTATAAAATCCATTCTAGATGCTAAAAAAATTATTTTAATGGCATGGGGTAGTAATAAGGCTGAAATTATACAAAAAGCAGTTGAAGGAGAAATATCGGATAATATTCCTACTACATATTTACAGAACCACAAGAATACAACTTTGATTTTAGATAATGAAGCTGCATCTGAATTAACAAGAATTAAATCACCATGGCTAGTGAATAATCTAGATTGGAATAATGAAAATCGTTTCAAAGCAATTGCTTGGCTCTGTAAAAAAACAAAAAAATCAATATTGAAATTAACAGATGAAGATTATAATCAAAATGGAATGTCTGATTTGTTGGCCCAATACGGCTCATCATATGATTTGAATATAGAAATGTTTAATCGCTTGCAGCATACTATAACAGGTTGGCCTGGCGGTAAGCCTAATGCAGACGATTCCAATCGTCCAGAAAGAAAGGATCCTAGCAAAAAAAGAGTTATTATTTTTAGTCCTCATCCTGATGATGATGTGATATCAATGGGAGGAACTTTTGATCGATTGGTCTCACAAGGCCATGAGGTTCATGTAGCTTATCAAACCTCAGGGAATATAGCTGTATCTGATCAAGATGCTTTAAAATTTATAGAAGTCAATAGTGACATTATGGGAGCTGATAACCCTAAAACAGTAAGTGATTTAAAAAATGCTATTCAAAGTATCAATACTCAAAAACCTGCTCCTAAATCAATATGTGATTTAAAAGCCAGCATTAGGAAGCGTGAGTCACTTGCAGCAACCAGATATATTGGAATACCTGATAGTCAGGTACATTTCATGAGCCTTTCTTTTTATGAAACAGGTACTATTAAAAAAAATCCTTTCTCAAAAAAAGATATTGATGAGACAATTTCCTTAATTGAATCTATAAAACCCCACCAAATATATGCTGCTGGAGACCTTTCAGATCCACATGGAACTCATAGAGTTTGTCTAAATATTATTTTTGAATCATTAAAACTTCTCAAAACAAAGAAGTTTATGGATGATTGTTGGGTTTGGTTATATAGAGGTGCTTGGCATGAATGGGACATCCACGAAATTGAAATGGCTGTTCCGATGAGTCCAGATCAAGTTTTGAGAAAAAGAAAAGCCATATTTTACCATCAGTCTCAAAAAGATGGTGTCATGTTTAAAGGAGACGACCATCGTGAATTTTGGGTAAGAGCAGAAGAACGTAATGCCAACACTGCAAAAGATTACAAATCTTTAGGGCTTGCTGATTATGCTGCTATGGAAGCTTTTAAAAGGTATTTTTTTTAGATAGCCTTATTTTCTTATTCTATTTTATTTGTACTTTGGATTAAAATCCAATTAACATGAGACAACTCATTTCAAAATCAGTGAAGCTTTTTCTTTTTATTATTGTTTTCCAATTAACTGCAGCTAATGCTCAAAAAAGCTTTTCAAAAAACCAAATTCAAAAATTAAAAAACCAAACAGTAAACTTGGTTCAATCAAAACATAAGATGACCCAAGTTATGATTGATAAAGTCTTCAGTTTTGCTGAATTAGGCCATCAAGAATATGAGACTTCTAAATACTTATCATCAATTCTTGAATCATCAGGATTTAAAATTGAATATGGAATTTCAGGAATTCCAACAGCTTGGATGGCAAAATGGAGCAATGGTAAGGGGCCTGTAATTGCTCTTGGGAGTGATGTAGATTGTATCCCCAAGGCCTCTCAATATCCTGGAGTAGCTTACCATAAGCCTATGGTCGAAGGAGCTCCTGGCCATGGAGAAGGACATAATTCAGGATTACCAGTCATTATCACATCTGCATTAGTTGTTCAAAAGCAAATGAAAGAAAATAATTTAGGCGGTACACTTGTTGTTTGGCCAGGTATTGCTGAAGAGCAACTAGCTTCAAAAGCTTGGTATGTAAAAGATGGATACTTCAATGATATAGACATGTGTATTTTTACACATGTTGGGAGTAACTTAGATGTCTCATATGGTCCTTCAACTGGAACTGGACTTGTATCGGTAGAATATACCTTCTTTGGAGAAGCTGCACATTCTGCTGGAGCTCCTTGGAGAGGAAGAAGCGCACTAGATGCAGCTGAGTTAATGAACATTGGATGGAATTATAAAAGAGAGCATCTGCATCCATTAAGAAGATCTCATTCGATTTTTACAGATGCTGGTGATCAGCCAAATGTTGTTCCATCGAAAGCGTCTATATGGTATTTTTTAAGAGACATTACCTCCGAGGGTATTTTAGATATGTATAACGATGCGAATAATATTTCAAAAGGAGCAGCATTAATGACCGATACTGAGGTAACTTCTAGAATAATTGGCGCAGCTTCACCAAGGCATTTCAATAAAGTTATTGCTGAGACAATGCATAAGAATATATTAGAAGTAGGATTACCAAAGTGGTCTGAAGAAGATCAAAAACTTGCAAAAGCAGTTCAAAAAGAGGTTAATTCAGAAATTACAAGTGGTTTAGCTGTTAATGTTTCACCAATTGGTAAACCTCGAGAGGAACCTAAAAGTGGAGGTTCAGACGATATTGGAGATATTTCATGGACGATTCCTACGGTAACGCTTCGTTTTCCATCAAACATTCCTGGACTCCAGGGGCACCATTGGTCTAACGCTATAACAATGGCTACACCAATAGCACACAAAGGAGGAACGGCTGGTGCGAAAGTTGTAGCTATGACAATTATAGATTTTTTGACAAATCCAATATTATTGAATAAAGCGAATGACTACTTCAACAATGTTCAAAAAAAGAATGGAAAATATATAAACTTTATACCAGATAATTCACCTCCACCAATCTACCTAAACAAGGAAATTCAAGGTGAGTTTAGAGAAGAGCTGGAAAAGTTTTATTATGACGAAACTAAGTATGACACTTATTTGGAACAGTTAGGGGTTAAGTACCCAACTTTAAAGTAGTGATTTGTTATGAAAATATTTTCAGCTATATTTTTTTTTATATCTATAAACACTATAGTTTTTTCTCAACAAAAACTTGAAGCAAAGGATTCACTTGCAATTATCGATATACTTAATAAACAAGAAAAGGATTGGAATAGAGGAGATATAGATGAATTTATGAAGGGTTATTTAAAATCTGATAAACTTGTTTTTTCAGGATCAAGTGGGCCAATCTACGGATGGAAAGCAACTCTAGATCGCTATAAGAAAACTTATTCAGATAAAGAAAAAATGGGAAAGTTAAAGTTTGAGATTTTAAATGTTATTGCTTTAAGTCCAAAAGTTATTCAATTACAAGGTAAGTTTAATTTAACTAGATCCATTGGAGATGCTTTTGGTTATTTTACCCTTAATTGGATAAATGTTAAAAACCGGTGGTATATAATCTCAGACCACACGTCTGGCTCAAATTAATAAAATGCAAAAAAAAATAGGCTTTGTTCTAGGGCCTTTAACATTTATAATTTTAATGTTAATTGGTCCTTTTGAAGGTTTATCTCAACCTGCACATTCAATTTTATCATCAACACTTTGGATAGCAATCTGGTGGATTACAGAGGCTATTCCCATTGCAGCAACTGCTTTAATTCCCATAGTTCTTTTTCCTCTCTCAGGTGGGTTAGATTTATCAGCTACAACAGCATCCTATGGACACAAATTCGTTTTTCTGTATTTAGGAGGATTTTTAATTGCAATCGGTATTGAAAAGTGGAACTTACATAAAAGGATTGCAATTAACATAATTTCCTTTATTGGAGTTGACGCACGAAGAGTGATACTTGGTTTTATGATAGCTACTGCATTTTTATCAATGTGGATTTCAAATACGGCTACTTCAGTTATGATGCTTCCAATAGGAATAGCAATTATAAAGCAATTAAGTGAAAACAAAACTTTTGGAAAGGCATTAATGCTAGGCATAGCCTATAGTGCATCAATAGGTGGGGTAGCCACTTTGATTGGCACTCCCCCTAATTTAGTTTTAGCAGGAGTTGTTTCAGAAATTTATGGGCATGAAATTACTTTTTCACAATGGTTTTTGTTTGGATTTCCAATTTCAATTATACTTTTATTTTTTTGTTGGATTTATCTGACAAGAGTGGCATATAAATTTGAAAGTGACAGTTTTCCTGGAGGAAAAACAGAAATTAAAAGACTAAAAAAAGAGTTGGGTCCTATATCTTATGAAGAAAAATTAGTTGCAACTATTTTTACTCTAGCAGGTTTGTGTTGGATTAGTAGATCATTTTTCTTGCAGAAAATTTTACAATCATTAGATGATACTATCATAGCAATAAGTTTTGGTCTGTTATTATTCATTTTACCATCAAAACAAAAAAGTACTGCATTACTAAGTTGGAGAGATACTATTAATTTACCATGGGGAATTATAATTCTTTTTGGAGGAGGAATGGCACTAGCAAGAGCATTTGAAACCAGCGGTTTGGCTTTGTGGCTTGGAGAGCTAATGACCTCATTTAGCGTTTTACCTTTATTTTTACTTATTCTTTTATTAATTGCGGCAGTAAATTTTTTAACTGAAATAACGTCAAATTTGGCTACAACTGCAATGCTTTTACCTGTATTAGCTCCTTTATCTTTAGAGATCAATATTCATCCTTTTGGACTAATGGTTGGGGCTGCTGTTGCAGCTTCTTGCGCATTCATGCTTCCCGTAGCTACACCCCCAAATGCAGTCGTTTTTGGTTCGGGATATTTAAAAATACAAGATATGGTTACACGAGGTGTTATTAT
>ENA-OSEY01001652-OSEY01001652.1-marine-metagenome-genome-assembly--contig:-NODE-1652-length-15135-cov-4.478284_pt1 | contig 15135 bp, 19 predicted proteins | sample MGYA00248465_ERZ534230 | MGnify/ENA primary metagenome ERZ534230 (study PRJEB26409, sample SAMN06344110) | marine metagenome | isolation source: Sea water from surface | place: Atlantic Ocean:Southern...
TTTCAATTCAGCTCAAAAAACAAGAAATGCTAAAATTTATTAATGAAGTAGGATTATAGTACTTACATTAAGCTTCAACAACTCCAATCATTGCCTTGAGAATAGCATTCCAAGTATCAGGGTTTTCCAAGGTTGAATTTGGAAACATGCAACCATCCCAGCAAATATGCTTTATTCCTCGATCTTCAAAGTCTTTCAACCAATATTGAGAACATCTAGTTATATCCAATTTACCATTTGGATCGTCTGCCGGACAATGCTTTCCAGTTTTATCATGTGAACCAGCACCATGTACTTGACCATCATTTTGAGCCACATGAAAATCGATGGTCCATGGACGGAGTTTGTCTGTCATTTGTTCATAAGCTGGCCAAAATTCTTCTTCAGCATAGCCATCTTTTAATAAAGCATGGTCAGTAGCATTGTAGCCCATAAGGTAAAGGTAAGTATGAGCCAAATCAGCCTGAAATCCTAATGTCTCAGGCATACCCACTCCTTCAAGTAAATCTAACATATCTTTCCAGCTATGCATTCCTGCCCAACAAATCTCCCCTTCGGCTGCCAACCTTTCACCATGTTCTGCGGCAATAGCAGCGGCCTTCTTAAAGGTATCTATAATTCGTGCTGTTCCTTCTCCGGGATTTTCTTTCCATTTCTCAACACCAAATTCAGCTGAATCAATACGAATAACACCACCTTTTCTTGCTCCGTGTTCGTTAAACACTTTGGCAATTCGGCAAGCCATTTTAACCGCTTCAAGAAATTTTGTTTTTTGGTCTGAGAGAATTTTTTTTATACTTTCTCCATCTAAGCCTAAAACCGCTGACATCTTGGTTTTTGTGTCACCTTTGCTTTCAATCATGAAGCTTGCCCTAAATTTTATAAACCTTAAAGCATCTTTTAAGCTAAAACCTCCAGCACATAAAAAGGCTGAAATTTCTCCAAGACTATGACCAGCAGCAACTTTTGGGTGAGGACAATTATGATTTTTCCAAACTTGAAAGAGAGAATAACTCATCAATAATAAAAGAGGTTGAGTGTAATAAGTATCGTTTAATCTGGAATCTTCCTGAAAAACTATATTCTTTAAATCCTCTTTATAGAATTCTTCAGCTATTGATAAATTATTTTGAAATTCCTCAAATTCTTCGAAATGCTCTTTGAACATTCCAGTATATTGTGATCCTTGTCCAGGAAATAAGAACGAGAAAGCCATTTTAATTTATTCTTGGGTATCTTCTTGTTCTTTTGATTTCTTTTTGAGATCTTTGACTAATCTACCTTTATAGAAACCATCAGCAGACATATTATGTCTTAAATGCCTTTCTCCAGAGACTGGATCTGTAGATAGAGAGTTTGCGCTCAATGCGTCATGAGAACGTCTCATTCCAACTCTACTTCTTGTTTTTTTACTTTTTTGTACAGCCATGAAGCATGCATTTTAAATCTTTTAATTCACATTGTGAAGCCAAAAACAAAATTGTAATATTTTGATAAGATATAGGCATGATTGTTGTAACTTCTGAAAATATTCCTGGCAAAGAAATAAAATCTACCATAGGTTATGTAAAAGGTAGCTCTGCTCGTGCTAGACATGCAGTTGCAGATGTTTTTGCATCGCTAAAAAATATAGTTGGGGGTGAAGTCGAGGAATATTCGAGATTATTGCAGCAAACCAGAGATCAGGCAGTTGAGAGAATGATTGCTGATGCAGAAAATAAGGGAGCAAACGCCATAATATGTTTCAGAATCCAGAGCAGCACTATTGCTCAAGGAGCCTCAGAAGTAGTTGCATACGGAACGGGTGTTGTAATAGAAAAGGGAATTAGGGATTAGCTGCAAGATTTAATTAATAAGTGTCGTCAAACTGCTCTTCCAGTTTGTTAGGGCCAAATCTATTTTCGTCGTATTGTCCTGGTTGTAAAAACCATAAATAATAAATTATTACAGTAATGATCGAGATGTTTGTTAATAATTTCATTTGTGGTTCCTCTGAAGTTTCAAATAAAAATTTTGATGGGTCCACCGCAACGAGGTAACCCGCATAGAGGTTAAATGCGGCATAGATTAAATATGGAGCAGCAAAATAGAAGCTTCTATTAAGATCTTGCAATCTCCTCACTACCACTGAAAACGATGGCAGGAACAAAGCACACGAAACTATAAGTGAGAAAAATAAATAATCCTTTGCATTAGTGTGTTCAAGAAAATGTATCTGTAAATCACGGTATGCCTCTTGCTGGCATTCTGCTTGTTTTAATTCATTTTCACATCTATCTGGATTCATTAACTCTGCTACATATTCTGGATCGTAACCTTCGCCTGCGCTTAATACAAAAAGAAGGAAAAAACCACCAAAAAAAATTGCTAATAAAATGGTAAAAAGAAAAAAATACCAGAACTCAGCTCTTGGTGCTCTACCTTTAAAACTCGAATAATTATCAATTAAAACTGACTTTACTGCTTCACTAAAATTCATCTTTCTTTATTCAAATACACATCGTATCTTACAGAAGAACCTTTTAATGATATAGCAGGCTCAGCTTTTATTCCACATAGAGATCTCAATTCTTTTTTTACAACCATTCTTTGGAATTTTGTTTCATAAAAATCCAGAGATGGGTCATCATATTCTTCAAGATAGTTATCTAAAAATTCCATTTGTTGCGTTCTTTTAAGTTTTTTATTCGAATTAAACATTGGATCAACAAAAATTACATCAAATTCTTTTGCCATATGGATAAATTCCCTAGAATCTGCATTTATTATAGTTATTCTTGATATAGCTTCAGAAAAATAAGATGTTGAAGGCAAAGAGTCCATTGCTTCTTCAATAAGAATACAAAGCCCTATATTCTTCTCTATTAGCGTTACTTTTTCTCCAAGAAGAGCAATTATAAAGGCATCATGCCCCAAGCCTCCAGTGGTATCTAATATCGTTTGTTGCTTTTTTTCTGAAAATCCAATTGCTTTTTTGATAAGTGATTCTGATTGAAAAGTAGATATTCGAGTTCTAAATTTTCCAGTTTTAAAGTTATTTTCAAGAACATCAGTTTGGTAATGCAAAGAAATATCTCTATCAAACACTAAACAAGGAACATTTGAATGTTCTTTTAAAATAGGAATATTATATTTTTTTGAGTAATGAATAGCTTTGTTTTTTAATCTTTGATCAATAACTTTAATACCACTTATGTCAGCCATAACAAAATTATCCCAAGCATTATTCTGTAGACTATGAAAGGTGTGTAACCAAGCCTATTTACAAGATTTAAAAATACAGATATTGAAAAGTAAGATACTGTAAAAGTAGTTAAAAATGCAATAAATGTTGTTAAAATGTATACATCTTCTGTTAAAGTTTCAATTTCTTTTATACTAAAAACTAATGCTCCCAGAATTGTTGGTATAGAAAGCATTAAAGAATATTTTGCTGCATCAGTTTTCTTATAACCTAATAACATTGAGCCGGTTATGGCAGTTCCAGATCTCGAAGCACCAGAAATTAAGCTAAATGCTTGAAAAACTCCGATAAATAAAGCATGTTGTGCTGTCATATTTTTATTTTCATACATATTGGTATTGAATCTTTCTGAAACATAGAGCAGTAAAGCAAATAATATATTTGCTATAGCAATTGACGTGATAGACCACCTATAGTCCCCCACGCCTTCCACAGTAAGCACAATTAACATAATCGGTACCGTGCTGAGAATTAGGTAAAGAAATGTTTTTGAGTAGTAAAAACTAATTTTTAGAAATTGTTCCCTAAAATACACTAATACTGCCAGCAAAGTGGCAAAATGGACAGTGATATCGAAAATAATGCCCTGATCTGGCCACCCAAGCACTTTGCTGGGAAGAAGCAAGTGTGCCGAACTTGATATTGGTAAAAATTCAGTTACAGCTTGAATGATGCTTAGCACTATTATTTGTAGTAAAGATAGCTCTATCATCTACTTTTTACGTATTTTAATTCTTTTATGTAGTTAGGGAAATTTGATGAGAGTGCCTTACTTTCAGACGTTAAAATTAAATCAAGAATATTTTTAGAAATATCTTCAAATTTTAACTCAACCGCATTTTCTAGTTGTAATTGATCATTTTCTAAAACTATATATTCTTGGTCTTTAGGAATTTGATCAAAGCTTTCGCAATAGTGATCTCGCTCCTTATATCTATAAAAATAATCGTTCTTAGTGCTTTTAATGATTGCTGTCCTGTCAGGGAAATTATGTTGTAATGCTGTTAAATTTGAAAATGCATAAAATTTCTTATTGAGAATTAAGCTCAAAGTGTCGAGAAATGTAAAAGCTAACCTGGCACCTGTATATGATCCAGGGCCTGCTGCATAAGCCATTTTTTCGATTTGTTTGAAATCAAATCTTGGGATATTTTCAGTTATTGTTGAGATCTTGTGTTCCCAATCGTTTCGTTTCTTCAAAGATTCTTCTTCAAAATCAAAAAAATATCGCTTCTGAGCATAATTTAGAGCTATAAAATGCTTACTCGAAGTGAGGTCTATGACGATGCTGTTCAACTTACAATGCTTTGACGAATTGAATCTGTTACTTCATCAACTGATTTTGAAGCATCTATTTCAATAAATTTTAAATTTTTGTTTTTGTAAAATTCAAGTAATGGTTCTGTCTCTTTATAATAGACCGATAATCTCTTTTTAATTACTTCAGGATTATCATCTTCTCTTTGTATTAATGCTTCGCCAGTAATGTCATCAAAACCCTCTTTCTGTGGCGGGTTGTGCACTATATGATAAGATCTGCCTGATGCTAAATGGACTCTTCTGCCGGACATTCTCGAAATAATCTCCTGCTCTTTAATGCTTAAATATAAAACAAGGTCTATGGAGATATTGGCATCATCAAGCGCCTTTCCCTGATCAAGATTTCTAGGGAATCCGTCTAACAAAAAACCATTCAAACAATCATCTTTACCTATTCTTTCAACAAGCATTTCAACTATTATTTCATTTGGAACAAGAGTTCCTGATGAAAGATATGACTGAACTCTAGCTGCTAATTCGCTTTCTGATCTGCTAACTTCTCTCATCATTGCACCAGTGGAGATATTAGCGAGCCCAAAGTTTTTTTGTATAAACTCTGCTTGAGTCCCCTTCCCTGCTCCTGGCATGCCTAAAAGTATTAAATTCATTTCTCTAAAACTACAAATGATAAAGTATAACTATCGGTATTAGTGATCGATAAATGATGTTTTATATTGTCTAATTTATGGTTAATAAGCTCAGGTTTTCCAAGCTCATTTTTTTGCATAGAGATATCGGGCGGGTATATACCACGAAAACCAATACCGAAAGCCTTAACAACAGCTTCTTTGGCTGCAAATGATGAACACAAAAATTTCAATTTTTGGGAACTTTTTAAATTAAAAAACTCTATTTTTTCATTGACCGAAAGGATTTTATTTAAGAATCTTTCGCCATACTTTTCATACAGTTTTTTTATTCTCTTGTTAATTACCAAATCAGTTCCTATGCCTAAAATCATTTAAAAAATATCCTACTTTTAATGTTCAGTTCCTCAAAATAGTAATTTATTGTTGTCCTATTTATTTCTTTACATGCTCGTAAAGAATCTTTTGAGAATTTTCTTTCATATATTTCATTTAACATTTTACCATCATATCCACTCTCACTTTTCATAAATCCTGACTGAGGAGAATATTTGTAGTTAAAACCACTAATTATTGGTTCATTGCTCACGCAATCACTTTGAAAATTTATTTCATAACCCAAAACGCTCAAAATATTTAACTCAAAATCTCTTAAAGTTCTTTCAATTGAATTATCCTTTTTTAGATTTGCAATGCACTTTTTATATAAATCAAAAATTTCAATAGATTCATCTGCATGAGCAATAAGATAATTGATTAGTTCATTAATATAAAAAGCTGAATATAGATTTTCACTTCCAAAGAAATCTTCAAACACTTCACATGGTTCTGCGAGAATTAGCGATTTTAAATCAGATTTTCCTCGGTAATCAATATTTAAACATTGGAATGGCTCTAAGTTGCCAGAAAGTCTAGAGTTTTTTCGTTTTGCACCTTTTGCAACTGCAGTAATTTTTCCTTTTTTTTCTGTTAGAAATGTGACTATTAGACTTGTCTCTTTATAAGCTCTTGAGTGTATAACATATGCTTTTTGTAAGTTAGAAATCATTAACTTTTGATACCAAAACTTTCAAGACTGATAGGATTATTAACCCAATTCTTTTGAACTTTACACCACAGCTTAAGGAATACTTTTTTCTTCAATTTTTTTTCAATATCGACCCTTGCAGCAGAACCTATAGACTTTATTTTTTCTCCATTTTTTCCTATCACTATGCTTTTTTGACTTTGTTTTGATACATATATATTTGCATCTATTTCAAATGTATCTTTTTTTTCTTTTAATAATTCAATCACAACCGCTGTCTCGTAAGGGAGCTCATCACCTAATAAACGGATAACCTTTTCTCTAATAATTTCACTAATTTCAAATGTATCGCTTTGAAAGTCTATTTCTTTGGAATAGAAAAACTCGTTATTTGGCAAAGCCTTTTCAAGCTCTTGTTGAACAAGATCAATACCATCATTATTTTTAGCTGAAATAGGAACAATTGAATGGAAATCGTCTTTATTAAATGTATTTTCTACAAAAGAAAAGAGATCCTGCTTGTTTTTTACAAGATCGATTTTGTTAATCACAAGAATTTTTTTTGCGTGTGACTCTTTTACTAACTTTAGGCTCTCTTTATCGATTTCATCAAATTTTGTACCAGAGACCATAAAAATAATTACATCCACATCATGAATGACTTCAGCTGGTTTTTTTCTCAGAACTTTGTTAATGGTTTTTTCACTTTTTTTATGAATACCCGGAGTATCTATAAAGATTATCTGTGTGGTTTTTAAACTTTTGATTGCGTAGATATTTGATCTGGTTGTTTGTGACTTATTTGCTGTAATTGAAACTTTCTTATCTAAAAATTTATTTAAAAAAGTAGATTTACCAACATTAGTTTTGCCAATTATGGTTACATAACCACACTTTGTCATTACTTAATTTCTCCAGCCCTGCTGAAGCCTGGCCATTCACCTGGTTTCCATGACATCCAAATATAATCTGCCCTGCCCCAAATAACATCTTCACTTATATATCCCCATGCACGACTGTCATTAGAATTATCTCTATTGTCGCCGCTTACAAAATACATTCCTTCTGGTATTGTCCAGTTTCCATTTTGCCCTCTTCTTGGCATATGTCTGATTAAATAATTTTTTCCGCCATTAGACTCTATTAACAAATTATTATTTAAATTTTGATCAAGTTCTTCTTGGGAGAGCACAACACCATTTACATAGTATTTTTTGTTTACATACGTTACCGTGTCTCCACCCTTAGCGATTACTCTTTTTACAAAAGGAACTGTGGGTTTATGTGGTGGAAAAAATACAACTATCTCACCAATTTCTGGGCCCTTTGACATCAATTTTTCTCTGCCTGTAAATGGGATTTCTAAACCATATGCATTTCTGTTGACAAGAACAAAGTCTCCTACATCTAGATTAGGACGCATTGATTCAGACGGAATTTGCCAAGGTTCATAAATATATCCTCTCAAGAAGAAAACTAAGAAAATGTTTATAAACCAGCCTCTGCTTTCCTTGATAATTTCTGTTTTTTTATTGATGAGAGCTGTGATCAAGATTATCAAAGAAAATATTGAGTAGAAAGCCAATAAATCTCCAATATTCCACTGTTTAACGAAAAGTATACCAATCACTAATATTGACAGAAATAAGCCTAATCTTTGCATGTTTCTATGTAACTTTTCGCTGAAGTTATCGGTAGCTTTCATCCAATACCAATGAATAGCAATTAGACATATGCTTAAGTTCAAAAATATAAAAATTGGTAGATTTGAAATTGGTTGAATTAAATTAAAGAAAGTATTCATTTTTTATCAGTTGAAAGAAAGCTTAAGAATGCTTCTTGTGGTAATGCAACTTTTCCTATTTGTTTCATCTTCTTTTTCCCTGCCTTTTGCTTTTCTAAAAGTTTCTTCTTCCTTGTAACATCTCCCCCATACAGTTTGGCAGTAACATTTTTTCTAAACGCTTTTACACTTTCCCTAGCTATTATTTTACTTCCGAGCATAATTTGAATTGGTATCTCGAACATTTGTCTCGGGATCACTTCACGCAAACGTTTAGCAATATCTCTTCCTTTTCTTGCAGCTTCAGATCTGTGCATTATAGATGACAAAGAATCTACAACTAAACCATTTATTGCAACATCTACCTTCGCTAACTCTGCAACTTGAAATCTGTCAAATACAAAATCTACAGAAGCATAACCTTGGCTTTTAGATTTCAGAGTATCAAAAAAATCCATCACAATCTCTGAAAGCGGCATTTCAAAAATTATTGAAACTTGTCCTCCTAAATATTGTAAATCTTTTTGAACACCTCTTTTTGACATTGCAAGCTCAATTACGTCTCCGACATACTTATCAGGACAAAGTATTGTAGATTTGATGATTGGTTCTCTAATTTCTGCAATTTCATTTACAGTTGGCAACTCAGCTGGTGAACTGATTGTAGCCTCCTCACCGTTTGTTTTAAGTATTTCATAAGCAACGCTTGGTGCTGTTGTAATTAAATCAAGATCATATTCTCTCTCTAATCTCTCTTTAACTACCTCCATATGCAATGTACCTAAAAAACCACACCTGAAACCACTGCCCAATATCTCTGAATTTTCTGGTTCAAAAATTAGTGAGGCGTCATTCAAGTTAAGTTTTTGAAGTGCTTCTCTGAAAGCCTGATAATCATTTGAATCTATTGGGAAAAAGGAGGCAAATACTTGAGGTTTAACTTCTTCAAACCCCTCTAATTCTTTTGTATCAGGGTTTTTTATAGATATTAATGTATCTCCAACAGGCACCGATTTTAAATCTTTTACACTTGCAACCAAGAAACCAACTTCTCCTTCACGTAATTCATTACAGGAAATTTTCTTCGGGGTAAATTTTCCAATCGAGTCAGCTGTAAATGTTTGACCGGTCGATTTAACAATAAATTTTTCTCCTTGCTTTAATGAGCCACTGAAAATTCTGATTAAAGATATGACTCCTAGAAAATTGTCGTACCAAGAGTCAATAATTAGTGCTTGTAAATTTGCTTCTTGGCTTTTTTTTGGTGGAGGAATTTTTCTTGCAATCTGCTTCATCAGTTCATTTAAGTTTGTGCCGTCTTTAGCACTTACAGATAAGGCTTCTGAAGCATCAATCCCGATAATTTCTTCTATTTCTTTCTTAACTCGCTCAGGTTCTGCTTGAGGCAGATCAATTTTATTTATTACAGGTATTACTTCTAGCCCAAGATCAATCGCTTTGTAGCAAGTAGAAAGTGTTTGCGCCTCAACACCTTGAGAACCATCAACAACTAGAAGAGCACCCTCACAGGCTGCTAGGGATCGTGAAACTTCATATGAAAAATCAACATGACCAGGCGTATCAATTAAATTAAATTGATACTCGTCATCATCAACATAACTTAAAGCAACAGATTGTGCTTTGATTGTTATTCCTCTTTCTCTTTCTAGTTCCAGCGTATCTAATACTTGAGATTTCATCTCTCTTTGTGATAACCCGCCACAAAACTCAATAATTCTGTCGGATAAAGTAGATTTCCCATGATCAATATGGGCTATAATCGAAAAATTTCTTATCTTATTCAACTGTTACTGCAACAAAAAAGTTGGAACCTTCTCTAGTTCCAAATATCGCTATTTTGTCACCTACAGCAAATGAATCAAGTGCATCCACAAAATCTTTAACATTTGAGATGTCATATGTGATGTTTCCAGACTTTATCTCAGTGATGATATCTCCTCTAAAGATTTCACCAAAAGCAGGAGAATTTGAAGTTACTTGAACAACCCTTACTCCCTGATTTTGCTCAACCTTATCTACTTCATCTAAGTTTTCGAGTTGCAATCCTAGTGGATAATTTGGCTGCACTGGTTCTTTTGTATCTTCTTCAACTACATTCAGAGACGGCAGCTCTCCAACTTTCACGTAGATATTTCTGTAATCACCATCTCTAAATAATTTGAGCCTTAAATTAGTATTTGGCTTTGTCATTCCTACTGTATGTTGTAAATCTTTAAAATAAATTACATCTTTCGAGCCTACTTGAACTATTACATCACCAGGTTTTATACCTCCATTATCGGCCGCACTATCTTTTACAACAGCTCTAACTAGTGCTCCTACTGGTTTTTCCATACCAAGTGCCTCTGCCAAGTCACTTGAAACTTCACCACCTTGTACACCTAAATAACCTCTGGAGAACTTACCATTCTCTTTAAGCTGCTCAACAACTTCTAATGCAATATTTATTGGAATGGCGAAGGCTAAGCCTTCGTTACCGCCTGATCTTGAAAAGATTTGAGAATTAATTCCTATTACCTCTCCATCTGTGTTAAATAACGGTCCACCCGAATTTCCTCGATTGACAGCAGCATCTGTTTGTAGATAAGGAACGTAATCTCCTATTCCCTGACCAGAAGTTATCCCTCTTCCTGTGGCACTAATTATTCCAAATGTAACAGAAAAATCGTAATTGTATGGAGAGCCTATTGCAATCACTCCATCTCCCTGTTCTACCTCATCTGAATCTCCGAGTTCTACAGGATTTAAGTCTTGTGACTCAATTTTTAAAAGAGCTAAGTCGCTCAGTTCATCCATACCAATAATCACTGCTTTGAATTCCCTTCTATCCAAAAATTTGACAATAACTTCTTCAGCACCCTGTACAACATGATAGTTTGTGATTACGTAACCATTCTTATCAATTACAAAACCTGAACCCGTGCTTATCGATTCTCTTTCTTGTTGTCTTGGGATTTCAATATCAGGGAATGGAAAACCAAATTCCCTGAACAACTCTTCGGGAATGGAATTTAAAGGGTTTTGTGAAAATTTTACCTTACTAATTGATTGAATGTTTACTACAGATTCAGACTGGTCTTTTACAAGTTCAGAAAAATCAAACTCATGTGTTTGTACCGAAAATATGACCAGCAGCAGTGAATAAAAAAAATTTTTCATAAGTTATTTTAGTTTTGAGCTTTTATAGAGTTAAGGATCTTCTTGCCAGATTCAACATCAATGTCACCAAATATTGTGATGGTGTGAGCTTGCCCACCATCAGTGTTTGTTTTTCTTATCAGTATAAAATTTTCTTTTTGATAAACTCCATCTGGAAGGCTGGAACTATTAGGCTTATCAATAAAGATTGAAAACTGTTTTTTATCAAATTTATTAATGAACTTATTTTTTATTTGTCTGTCGGAATTGAAGCCACGCGGCAGCCAGTCTGGCTGATAGGCAACTGGTACAATTTTGTTGGAATTATCTGGCAAATAATGTCTTGATGCAAACTGTAATATTTCATCTGATTTTATATTTTCAAGAATTTGTTTTGCTTCCGTTGATCCAATTGATTGATTTAAAAGCACGCTTGCCCTATTTTCTTGCTCATTTGTATATAGAGCATTATTCAAAACAGAATAACTAAGCAAAGCACCTACGGAGAATATTGTTATAGGCATAATAAGCTTTTGTGTAAAAGCAGCAAGCAAATCTTGTAAAGAAAGCTTTGATAACCTGTCTTTAAAACTCAAAGGCTTAAGATTTGAAGAAACTTCACTAAGCTCAATTAACTTAAAGTACAAATCTTTTAACTCTGGTTTTGTTTGCATATCTGTGATGAGACTATCAATCTCTTGATTATCGAGCTCACCATCAACGAATGCAGAGACTTTGCTGAAATCATAATCCGATATATTTTTCATAATCTATCCTTTAAATTGTCCATTAAATATTGTCTAGCTCTGAATATTCTTGATCTTACAGTACCTACTGGCACTCCGGTAATGTTTGCTATTTCATCATAATTCTTTGTATCAACTTCACAAAGAATATAGGCAGTCCTTTGTTCTTCTGGTAATTCATTAAGCAAAGATTGTACCGTTTCAAAAACTTCACCATCCTCAATCCCAGTCTCAACATCATTTGGAGCAGCTAGTGTATTTTCAAAACTTTCATCTAATTGGCTTTCCCTAGAAGAATTTATTTTTGTTATAGCTAAATTAAAACCAATTCTATATAACCATGTATAAAAGGAGGAATTTCCTTTGAAAGTCCCAATTTTTTCCCAAGCTCTTAAGAAAGCTTGTTGTACAATGTCTTCAGTTTCGTGATAATTTCTTAGAATCTTGTATAGAGAGTGATGCAGCCTCGTTTTGAATGATGTAAAGAGAAGTTCGAAAGCATTTGAATCGCCCTCTTGTGAGAGCTCGACTAATTGTGGAATACTGTTCTTTTTCATTATTTTCTTAGATTAATAATTCTTTATTAAGTTCATTTAATAAGCAAATTTTTTCAAATTAGGGAATTTTGAGATAAACAATTCTTTCTTTTTGAAAATTAGATCAAATAAATCTTGATCATTCATCTCTAACAACTCAATTAGCTCTGACTTTTCATCTACGCTCATTTTACTAAAATTCTTTAAAAAATTTTTTACGACAAAGGTTGTTTCCTTCATCCCTCTTCTTGATTTAAAATTTAATTTTTTAATTAATAGCTCGTTATCCATGGCAAAAATATTTTCCCTTCCAAATTATACTTCGATAATAGTGAAAGGGCCTGATTCTGAAGAATTTCTTCAAGGTCAAATATCTTGTGATCTAACAAAACAACAAGAATACTTTGATGGCTTATTTTGTGATGAAAAGGGTTACATAATTACAAATTCTGTAGTCATCAAAAATGATGGCTTTGTTATTTTATTGAGAGAAGATGTTGCACCTTTGCTTTTGGAAGAGCTTGAGAAATTTTCAAAATTTTATGATTGCAGCATCAAAATAGCTCCTCAAGATATATATGGTAAACAATCAAACGATTCATTTAGCAAACATCTAGGAAAAGCTGAGTCAAATTTTGATGAAATTGATTGGGAAACAGAAACAATGCGTAACTTTTGTTTCGATATTAGTGCTAATTATTCAAGAAAATATCGCCTTAATGAAACTGGCTACATTACTGAAAAATTTGTTTCATATGAAAAAGGCTGTTACAGAGGCCAAGAGATAATTGCTCGACTAAAGCATTTAGGCAAAACCACAAAAAAAGCCGTAATCTTTTCTGGCTCAATAAAATCCTTGTCAAATATGGATGGAAAAGACATAGGGAAGAAAATTTTTGAAACTAAGCACAAAAGCGATCTACAAACACAGTTTTTTGTTGAAAATTCTGAATACTATTTCAATGGAAATAAAATTATTCCAATTGCCAATCAATGGGATCTGATCCGAGACTAGTTAATAAATTGTTTGTCTTAGAAAAATGATTACAACCAAAAAAACCATTATTAGCTGACAGAGGAGATGGGTGTGCAGCCTCTAAAATAAAATTATCTTCTTGAATAAAAGCCTTTTTTTGTTGTGCGTGTTTTCCCCAAAGCAGAAAAATTATATTTTTCTTTTTTTGAATTTCCTCAATTGCTGCATTTGTGAAATTTTCCCAACCTATATTCGAATGAGATGCTGGTAGCCCTGCACAAACAGAAAGACAAGTATTCAGTAACAAAACACCTTGTCTAGACCATGCTGATAGATCACCAATATAGTTTTTTACACCCAGGTCAGATTCAAGTTCTCTAAAAATATTGATGAGGGATGGGGGTAATTTTTGATTTTTATTTACAGAAAATGCTAGTCCATTTGGAACACCCGGTGTGTGGTAAGGATCTTGGCCTATTATTACAACTTTTACTTTATTTAATTCACATAAATCAAAAGCTCTAAAGAAATTTTTTGGTTCTGGTAAAACAATTTTACCTTCAGCATTATCCGAAATGAGATGATCTTTTATCTTTTTAAAATAAGGTTTTTTTGTCTCAAAATTTATAAAACTTTTCCACGTTTCATGGTTGTTCATTTTCATAAAAATAACACATTTTTTTTATCCACAGAAACTGTGGATAACTTTGGGGAAAACTAACATAAAATTTAGTAGATCCCATATGCATGAAAGCTTTCATGCGATTGTATAAAAAATATACAATATACCTCTAACCAGTAAAAATGAGGCTTTCAGCAGATATAAAATGAAATGAGTATCAAATAACCCATACTTACCGAAAAATGTCACTGATGCTTATTATTGTGTGAAAATCAATAGTTTAAGTAAAAAAAAACAGGGTTTTTTTAGTAACAAAGTCTTGCTTTTGAAACACCACTGATTTTCTCTAGCTTTAAGACTACATCAATCGGGATTTCATCATCAGTATCTATGATATTACAAGCCAAATTACCCCTACTTTTATTAACAAATTCAGAAATATTGATTTTATTAGCTGCTAAACACTCTGCTATTTTGCTAATGATTCCAGGTTCATTATTATTTGCTATAAAAAGTCGATGTGTTCCGAATTTTTCTGAATTTATATTTGGGAAGTTGACGCTATTGACAATTTTTCCACTTTTTAAGAAATCGCTTAATTGACTGCAAGCCATCACTGCGCAGTTAATTTCACTTTCCTTTGTACTCGCTCCAAGATGAGGGAATATCATTACATCTTTGCTAGTATTTATTCTCTTAAGCAGATTCTTTGTTGGAAAGTCTGTTACATATTTGTGCAAATGTTTTTTTTCTAAAAATATTAATAGATCTTGCTCATTAACTATGCCGCCTCTTGAAAAATTAATTAGCACTGATCCCTCTTTCATTAGTTTTAATTTTTCAGAATCTATTGAGTTTTTTGTACTCTGATTTAGGGGCAAATGCAGCGATATATAATCGGACTCAGATAAAACCTCCTCAATTGCAGCGCATCTTTTCAGGCTACTTGGCAATCTAAGTGCATTATCAACAGTTAGACCAGGATCAAAAGCAACTATATTCATTCCAAGTGCCATTGCTTGTTCAGCAACCATAGAACCAATTGCACCAAGACCAATAATACCTAGGGTTTTACCGTAAACCTCTTCACCAACAAATTGCTTCTTCATCCCCTCTATTTCTTTGCTAATTTCTG
>ENA-OSEY01001654-OSEY01001654.1-marine-metagenome-genome-assembly--contig:-NODE-1654-length-15129-cov-14.211733_pt1 | contig 15129 bp, 14 predicted proteins | sample MGYA00248465_ERZ534230 | MGnify/ENA primary metagenome ERZ534230 (study PRJEB26409, sample SAMN06344110) | marine metagenome | isolation source: Sea water from surface | place: Atlantic Ocean:Southern...
TTGTTAAAGCCATAATATATTATAAGATAATTAATAATACATTACAGCAAATTTATGATTTACGATGTTAACGGTCATACTCCTAAAATCGATCCAAACAGCTGGGTAGCTTCTAATGCAGTTATCATTGGCAAGGTAGAACTTAGAAAGAATTCTAATATTTGGTTCAATGCAACTTTAAGAGGTGATTTAGAACCAATTATTATTGGTGAAGGTTCAAATATTCAAGATGGTAGCGTTATACATACAGACCCAGGCTGTCCTACAATTGTAGGTAAAGGAGTAACAGTAGGGCACATGGTAATGCTTCATGGATGTGAAATTTCAGATGATTGTATTATTGGAATAGGTTCAACTATTTTAAATAAAGCAAAGATTGGTAAAAACTGTATCATCGGAGCAAACTCACTGGTGACAGAAAATAAAGTTATTCCAGATAGATCATTGGTCCTTGGCAGCCCAGGTAAAGTAGTTAGGCAAGTTACAGATGAAGAAATAGAACACATCAAAGAAAACGCTAAAAACTATGTTGAGAATATTAAAAAATATAAAAAATAATTTTATTATTTTGATTTCTTTATTTCTAATTAGTCCTGTTTTAGCAGTGGGTAAACCTTCATCAAAATACGATGGTGCATACACCTTTAGTGATTATTGCAGGGGGAGCAAAAATAGTAATGCGTATGATGGTAGCCAATTTATAATTAAAGATGGAATGGTAACCAATGATAGGGGCGGAGCAGGGAGATGGACTTTAGACGAAAAAAAATCAAGAGTTGACGATAAAGGTAAAATTTATATTAAAGGTGAAAGACGTGGTAATAAAAGCATCATTACTGGCAATTTGAATGATGATGAAAAAAAACATTCTGTTTATCAATTTAAAAGAAAAGTAGGAGGTAAATCACAGTATTATGGAGATAAAAAATACGGAAACCTCAAAATGAAAAGAAAGTATAAAGGAGACAGTGATTATGTTCCTTGTGTTATTAATTTAAAAAGAATTGGAGACGTTCCGAAAAAAGTTGTTTCAAAAGATGATCGGAAAGTAACAGAAATAACTATAACTTCAAAAAATACAAACGATGATTTAACTTTATTAAATGATCAAGGCAAGGATGAAAAAATAAGAGTAGAATTAAGAAATCTTGATTCAATTTCAAACGGATTAATAATTGTAGTTCCTTCAAGCACCCCAAACATGGACGATGAGATTTATTATGAAAAACAAGTAAGTAAATACGGATATGCAACTGCAATAGTGTATGGTGCAGAACCAAGATATCAAAAAAAGTTTACTGGATCATACACAAGCTCTATGATTCTTTATGATGCTATAGCAACTATAGAAGAAGTCACAAAACTTTATGGAAAAACCAAAGAAGTAATTTTAATTGGATCCTCAACAGGATCATTAGCTATATTTAAAGCAGGCTGGCAAGATTTAAGAGATAAATATCCCTCGATGAATTTAATTACTAAGGGATTTATGATTAATGCTGCTTGTCCAGATATATCGGAAGTTAATTTTAGTGATAAAATTAAGATGTTTGCAATCAATGGGCAACAAGATGAATCAACACCTCCATGGGTCTGTAAGAATTTAAAAGATTCCTCTAAGAATCCTAACTTAAATCTTTTAACTTACTCAGGCGGACATCATTTTGAAAGCAGAATGTATCCACCTTCAAGATATGATACTGAAAGTGCACATGCACTGCCAACTTGTTCTTTAAATTATAAATCTAATCTCCACCAGGTTATCAAGAGAAGAGATGGATCAAAGGAATGGAATGGAGAAAACCAAGGATATAAAAAAGATCAAAAAAAATGGTTTGGAGAAAATTGTATAGATAAGGGAACTCTGCAAGGATACGAAGAATATGGTGCAAAACAATTTTGGACCGATGTAAAATCCATTATTGTCGATAAAAAAGATGCAAAATCTTTAAAAGGCTACACCGAATAATTTAAGGGACTAACCAAGTAAATTTTTTAGAACCATTTAGATCTAATAAAGCTCTCCTATGACCTTTAGCTGCTAAATAAAGCCACTCAATACTTTTAATTTTACATTTAATTACACAAAAATTTTTGTAGCCTTCTTCACTTTCTTCTTTTGTGAAGTCAAAGTTATCAAATTTATTATCTAGCCCTGAAGTTGGCTTTTCAGACTCTGTTCCAGGTCCACTGGTTACTAAGTAACATTTTCTACTAATGTGACCAGTTTTTTCCCAAGATTCTTTTGTGATATCGTTATTATAATTAACTTCGCATTCAGCTTTAACTCTGAGCTGTATTTTTTCTTCTTTACCATAAAACAAAATTGAACAGTGGGGATTCTTTTTTATTTTTTCAATTTTAGAAGATCTAATATCACTATGATACTGGATAAAATTATTCTGTTGATCTGCTTTTCTAAGAACAACAACTCTTCCATCAAGGTCATTATCACTCCCACAGATAAACACTGGTGTTCTAAACTCTGAAGATCTATCTTTAACTGCTCTAGTTAGCAGATCCCAGATTTTTTTTTCTATCTCTTTTGAATTTTCGTAATAACTTACTGTTTCAGGCACAACTTATTTTCTAAATCTTTTAATTAGGCTTGAAGTATCCCATCTTTGACCACCCATTTTCTGAACTTCAGCATAATATTCATCGATTATTTTTGTGATTGGTAGGGGAGAGTTATTTTTCTTTGCTTCATCCATAGCTATTTTTAAATCTTTTCTCATCCAATCAACAGCAAAACCATAATCAAATTTATCTTCAATCATTGTTTTGTGCCTATTTTCCATTTGCCATGATTGTGCTGCACCTTTTGAAATTACCTCAATAACATCATGCATATTTAATCCTGCATTTATGCCAAAATTAATTGCTTCTGATAAACCTTGCACTAAGCCAGCTATACAAATTTGGTTTACCATCTTAGTTAACTGACCACTACCAGAGGGACCAAGTAATTTTATCTTTTTACTGTAACAATCAATAACTGGCTCAGCTTTTTTATATGGAGCTTCATCTCCTCCAACCATTACTGTTAAAGTTCCGCCTTCAGCTCCTGCTTGCCCTCCTGAAATTGGTGCGTCTAGAAAATCAAAATTCTTTGACTTTGCCTCTTTATAAAGTTCTCGTGCAATATTTGCTGAAGCAGTAGTGTTATCTATGTAGATTGAGCCTTTTTTCGCAGTCTTAAATAAACCTTTATCACCTAGAGTTACCTCTCTTAAATCATTGTCGTTGCCAACACATGTGAAAATAAAATCACAGTCTTTAGCTGCATCCATTGGAGTGTCTGCAGTTTTACCTTTATATTCTTTAATCCATTTTTCTGCTTTTGCTTTTGTTCGATTATAAACAGTTACATCGTGACCCGCTTTTGAAATGTAACCTGCCATTGGATAACCCATGACACCCAAACCTATAAACGCAACTTTGCAACTCATAATTAATTACAAAACTCCTTAATTATTTTTTCTCTATTCTCATCTAAATCAGGCACATCTCCCCTTTTTAAACTGTCTGCGTAACTGGACATTTTAATAGGGTTTCCTGCTGCTTTGAAATCTCCAGCCACTTTATGAAATGTATTAATTATCATATTTCGAGCTTTTATTTGTGGATTTTCAACAGCATCTTTAATATTGAAAATTGGACCACATGGAATTTTATCTTTTTCTAATTTTTGAGTCCACTCTTTAGTATTTAAAACTTTTAATTTTTTTTCCATAATTAGTTTTAATTCATCCATATTTTTGCATCTAAGCGCATTAGTTTTAAATTTTTCATTATTAAACTCTGCTTTCATGTCGAGTGCATTACACAATTTTTCAAATAATTTATCGTTACCAGCAGCAATAATTATATAACTATCTTTAGTTTTAAATGCTTCAAATGGCGCAATAGAGGGATGTCTTGAACCCATTGGCTGAGGGATTTCATTTTTTGATAAATACCTCGCAATAGCGTTTTCTAAAATAGCTATCTGACAATCCAACATCGAAACATCAATAAACATACCTTTTCCAGTTTTTTCTCTATCATATAATGCTGAATTTATTCCGATAGTGGTAAACAAAGCAGCAGTAATATCACCAATAGAAGTTCCTACTCTTGTTGGCTCAGTCTGAGGATGACCAGTGACACTCATCAACCCTCCCATTCCTTGAACAACCATATCGTAAGCTGGTAATTCTTTAAGTGGTCCTGTTTGCCCAAATCCTGATGCGGATGCATAAATCAGTTTTGGAAACTTGTCACATAAATCTTTCCAGCCCAATCCCCATTTTTCCAAAGTTCCAGGTTTAAAATTTTCAACCAGAACATCTGTTTTATTAAGAATATTCAAAAATATTTTCTTATCCTCTGAGTTTTTTAAGTTTAAAGCGATACTTTCTTTTCCTCTATTAAGAGACATGAAATATGCAGAATTTTCTTTTATAAAAGGTCCGAATTTTCTAGAGTCATCTCCTCCATTGGGAGACTCTACTTTGATTACTCTTGCACCTAAATCTGATAATATCATTGTGCAATATGGACCGACTAAAACCCTAGTTAAATCAAGAACAAGTATATTTTTAAGAGGACCATCCATATTAAAATCTAAAATTAAATTGATCTATATTTATGCTTAAGATACTTCATTATTTAACAATATAAGTTTACTAAAATCATTAATGATTAAAATTTCGATTAATAAAAAAATTATAATATTTGGTTTTATCTTTACATTTTTTTCAAGTTTTGGACAGAGCTTTTTTTTAGGCTTGTTTAATTCACCAATTAGAAATGAGCTAGGTATAACCCACGGACAATTTGGAAATATTTATGCAATGGCAACAATTATTTCTAGCGTTCTATTAATATGGGTAGGAAAAAAAATTGATGAGTATCAAATTTTTTATTACTCATTTTTTGTCATAATATTATTATTTTTGTCATCACTTTTTTTTTCTTTTATAAATAGCATCTTCCTTTTAGCTATTGGTATTTTTTTGATGAGATTTTCTGGTCAAGGCTTAATGAGCCATACCTCTACAACTACTATTTCAAGATTTTTTGAAAAATCACGAGGCAAAGCTTTAAGCACAATTTGGTTTGGTTTGTCTTCAGCAGAATTTATTTTGCCTGTTTTTGTTACTTATTTTTTTGTGATTTACTCTTGGAGAACTGTTTGGCAGGGTATAGCTATAATAATTATCTTATTTCTACCAATTGTAATATTTAATACCATTAGAAGCGTCAAACTTGAGTCTAGAGAAAAAGATCAAAATCCAAAAATAAATTTAAAAATTAAAAGTTGGCGAAGGGTAGAAGTTATTAAAGACTTTAGATTTTATATAGTTTCACTAAATATGCTTGCAATGCCTTGGGTAGCTACTGGTGTATTTGTTTACCAATCTTTTATTACAGAGTCTAAAATGTGGAGCATCTATACAATTCCAAAAGCTTTTATGGTTTATTCGATTACTTCAATTATAACTTTATTTTTTTCTGGTTTTTTAGTTGATAAATTTACAAGCAGAAAATTAATTCCATTGATGAATATTCCTTTACTTTTTGCAATGCTAGTTTTGTTTTATAATGAGCAAGAAATTTCTGCATTTATTTTTTTAGGTTTAATAGGTGTATCCAATGGACTTGCTAACGTATTAGGCTCTTCAACTTGGGCTGAAATTTATGGAGTAAAATATATTGGTTCAATTAAAGCTTTAACAACTGCACTAATGGTATTTTCAACCGCTTTTGGCACTGCACTTTTTGGAGCATTAATTGATAGAGGTTATGATATTGAAAATATTGCATTAATTGCCGGTATATATATTATTGTTTCACTAGTTCTTTTAGTTTCAATTAGAAGCAAATTAGAACCTGTTATACTTAAAAAATAATTGATTTATTTAGATTATTTCAATATACACTCTCCATCATGGCAAGAATTACCGTAGAAGATTGTTTAGAAAAAGTTGATAACCAATACGATCTAGTCTTATTGGCTAAAGAAAGAACCGTTCAACTGAATGCTGGAGCACCAATGCTAGTTGAGGAAGATAATGATAAACGAACAATTATATCATTGAGAGAAATCGGAGATGGCAAAATTGATGTTAATGAGGTTGAGGCTAGTGCTATTAAAAGATTAAGAAAAGAGCCAGACGAATCAGAGGAGCAAGAGGAAATTGAAGAGGAAACCAACGATGACTTTGAAAATCTATACAAAGGTCAGGTATCTAAAAGCGGAGTTGCAATACTACCGTCAAAAAGAACGAGAAGAATTCCAGAAGTTAAAAAACCTAGCTTAGCTGATGAAGCTCTATCAGAACTAAAAGCAGAGCAACCAGAAATAAAAGAAGAGAATTTAGATAAAGAAGAAGAGCCTCTAGAATTAAGTGAAGAGGCTACAGAAGAAGAAAACAAATCATAACAAATCATGAAAAAAACTGTTTCAGTTGCGCCCATGATGGATTGCACTGATAAGCATGAAATTTATTTTCTAAGTCTTATTAGTAAAAACGTTCATTTATATACAGAGATGATTGTAGCAAATGCAATCATAAGAGGTGATAGAAAAAAACTTCTATCGTTTAAAAAAATTCAAAACCCTGTAGCTTTACAAGTTGGAGGCTCAAATGAGTCAGAACTTGCTGAAGCTTGTAAAATTTCTGAGCAATATGGTTACAAAGAAATAAATTTAAATTTAGGTTGCCCTAGTAAAAAAGTTCAAAAAAATAAATTCGGTGCGTGCCTGATGCAAGAACCTAAATTAGTAGCAAGATGTATTGAGTCAATGGCAAAAGCAACTAAATTACCAATCACTATAAAAACAAGAATTGGTTATAATGAGGTTGAAAATTTTGAATTTTTAAAGTCATTTATTCAAACAACAAAAGATGCTGGTTCACAAAAATTTATTATTCATGCAAGGAAAGCACTTTTGAAAAAATTAACTCCAAAAGAAAATTTAAATATTCCACCTTTAAAGTATGATTTTGTTTACAAACTTAAAGATTTTTTCAAAAATGATGAAATTATCATTAATGGTGGAATAAAAACATCAGGAGATATTAAAAATCACCTCAAAAAAGTTGATGGGGTAATGATTGGAAGAGCAATTTATCATTCTCCTTACTTCTTAGCAGAGATAGAGAGGGAAGTATTTGGTAATGATAATATTCCTACAAGATCTGAGGTAATGGAAAAGTTAATTCCATACATTCAAGAAGAAACTGCAAAAGGAGTTCAATTGAATCATATTATGAGACATACCGTAGGTCTATTTCATGGGCAGAATGGTTCAAGAGTATGGAAGCAATATCTTTCTAAAAATATGTGCATAAGAGATGCAGATCTTCAAAAAGTTAATCACTTAATGGATCAAATTAAAAAAACAAAAAATATATCTCTGGAAAGATAACTTTGTTAATACTTTCACAATCTGAAATAATTTATTTAATATTTGTCATGATCATTACTGCCATTCCGGCAGGTTTTGCTGCAGGTCTTTTTGGAATTGGTGGAGGGCTTATAACAGTTCCAATTTTATTCTATATTTTTACAAGAGCAGGGATAGACCCTTCTTATGTTATGCATCTATCAGTTGGCACTTCATTTGGCATAATCATTCCAACTTCTATTGTATCAGTTTTAACCCATCACCAGCATAAAGCCGTTGATTTTAAAGTTGTTAGAGGATTTGGCCTTTCTGTTGTAACTGGGGTAATTTTAGGGACAATCTTGGCTGCAAATTTAAGCACTAAACCTTTAATTTTATATTTTACTATTGTTGTTTACGGATTAGCTTTTTATTTATTATTCTTAAAAGAAAAAGGTGAAAATTTAGATATTAAAATTGGATTTTTAGCAAAAACTCTAGCTGGCATAGTAAGTGGATTTGTTTCTGCACCAATGGGAATAGGAGGCGCAGTAATGAATGTACCTATATTAAAATATTTCGGTTATCCTATTAATAAAGCTATAGGTAGTGCTGCAGCTATTGGATTTGTAATTGCTTTATTTGGTGCTATGGGATTTTTGCTTTCAGGTCATTTATTGGATGCAAACGTTCCTTACAGTATTGGTTTTTTAAATATTCCTGTTTTTTTAATTTTTTTCCCTATAACAGCTTTTATGGCTAGAATAGGTGCAAAAACAAGTCATAGATTAGATAAGAGAAAACTTACTAAATATTTTGGTATTTTTTTAGTTTTCGTTGGATCTAGATTCTTATTTGAATATTTTACGCTTTAAATTTTTTGGTCGTACTCACCAATTTTTCCTGTCTTTTCTAAAAGAGCATCAATGAATTTGAATATTTCTTTCTTTCTTGAGTCTGAGTGAGTGCTTTCTGTTACCACCACTAATGAAGGCTTATTTGATGATGCTCGTACTAACCCCCAAGACCCGTCCTCCAAGGTAAATCTTGCCCCGTTTACAGTTAGAATTTCTGCAATCGATTGATTATCAATTTTAGTGCCTTTATCTTTTAATTTTTGTATTGTTTGAACTACTTCATCGACAACTTTATATTTTTCTTCATCTTTACAGTACGGTGCCATAGTTGGTGTTTGATACGTAACTGGTAGATCTTTTAAAATTTGACTCATTTTTTTATTTTGATTTATTAAAAGATGGCAAACTTGTATTGCAGAATTAATCCCATCATCATAACCAAAACCTAAGGGTTGATTAAAGAAAAAGTGTCCACTTTTTTCAAAGCCAGCAAGTGCTTTTTCAACATTTACTTTCCTTTTGATATGAGAGTGACCTGTCTTCCAATAAATAGTTTCACAACCGTTTTTATTTAAAATGATATCACTTTTAAATAATCCAGTTGACTTCACATCTACAACAAATTTAGAGTTTTTATGTTTGTTAGAAAGATTTCTAGCTATAAGCAGACCTATCTTATCAGAAAATATTTCTTTTCCTTGCTCGTCGATAACTCCACATCTATCTCCATCCCCATCGAAACCGAAACCTATGTCAGCATTATTTTTTCTAACAGCTTCTGCTATGGCATGAAGCATTTTCAAATCCTCTGGATTAGGATTATACTTTGGGAAAGACCAGTCTAATTCACAATCCAACTCTATTACTTCACATCCAATACCTTTTAAAATTTCTGGAGCAAATACTCCAGCAGTTCCATTACCACAGGCAACAACTGCTTTTATTTTTTTATTTATCTTATTTTTATTTATTAAATCCTGGATGTAGATTTTTTTAAAATTTTCGATTATTTTTAAACTACCTTTACCTTTTTTGAATTCATTTTTTAATGTTAAATCTTTTAGCTCAGACATTTCGTCAGGCGCATGTGTTAAACCTTTTTTAATACCCATCTTTACGCCAGTCCACCCATTTTCATTATGACTAGCGGTGACCATGGCAATAGCATCTGAGTTTAAATTAAATTGAGCGAAATAGACCATTGGAGACAAAGATAAACCCACATCTTCAATATGACATCCAGTTGATATCAAACCATCAATAAGAGCTTTTTTAATTTTCTCACTGTATGATCTATAATCATGTCCGACTATTATTCGAGGATTATCTTTTTTAGTATGTTTGATAACTTGAGTTCCAAGTCCTTTGCCTAAATTATTGATTCCCTCAATATCGATATCTTTTTCAAAGATCCATCGTGCATCGTATTCTCTAAAACCGTTTGGATTGATTTTCATTGGTTATAAGTACTAAAGAATGTAGGCATTTGTTATTAAATGTTTATTAACAAAACTTTCCACTTGCAAAATTAATTAAATGTTCTTATAATGTTCTATTGATTTCAGTGTTATATAGTATATTAACATATCTGTAACACAACATGTAGTTGTTTTGTTAACAAATCGAGTAAAAATAAGGAAAATATGAATAAAACAGTATCATTGGCAATAGAGAAAGCTGTCGGCTCAATAAGCCAAAAAAACCAAAACGGTCTAAAAAATAATGGACCAAAAAAACCGGATTTATTCTCCCTATCAGGAGAAACAGAGTTATTTCAAAATGAGAAAGGTATAACAATTAAGATTGATCGTTCTAGAGATCAAAATCTAACCGATTTTGGAAGAGCAACTTTAACTGATAGGTATTTAGGTCAAAACGAAAGTTTTCAAGATCTCTTTGCTAGAGTAGCAAGTGTATATGCTGATGATAATTTACATGCGCAAAGAATCTATAATTATATTAGCAATCTTTGGTTCATGCCAGCCACACCTGTCTTATCTAACGGTGGCACGGAAAGAGGTTTACCAATTTCATGCTTTTTGAATGAGGCAAGTGATAGTCTAGAAGGCATAACAAATCTTTGGGAAGAAAACGTTTGGCTTGCAGCTAGAGGTGGAGGAATAGGAAGTTACTGGGGCAATCTAAGATCAATAGGGGAAAAGATTGGAAAAGTAGGAAAGACTTCAGGAATTATTCCTTTTATCAAAGTTATGGACTCTTTAACTTTAGCAATTAGTCAGGGCTCTTTAAGAAGAGGATCAGCAGCATGTTATTTACAGATTGATCATCCTGAAATTGAGGAATTTATTGAAATGAGAAGACCGACTGGTGGAGATGTTAATAGAAGATCTCTAAATTTACATCATGGAGTTTTAGTAACTGATGAGTTTATGAGAGCTGTAGAGACAGGTGGTCAATGGGCACTAAGAAGTCCTTATGATGGATCTGTTCAACAAACTATATCAGCAAGAAATTTGTGGATTAGATTATTAACTGCGAGAATTGAAACTGGCGAACCTTATATAGTTTATATTGATACAGTTAATAGACAAATTCCTCAACATCATAAACTTGCAGGATTAAAAGTTAAAACCTCTAACCTTTGTAGTGAAATTACATTACCAACTGGAGTAGACAATGAAGGAAATCAAAGAACAGCAGTTTGTTGTTTATCATCTTTAAATTTAGACACTTACGATCAATGGAAAGATGATCCACAATTTGTTGAAGATGTTATGAGATTTTTAGATAATGTGATGACGGATTTTATAAATAGAGCTCCAGATGAGTTCGCCCATGCAAAATATTCAGCCATGAGAGAGAGAAGTGTTGGTTTAGGAGTGATGGGATTACACTCTTACTTCCAACAGAAAAATATTCCTTTCGGATCTGTGATGAGCAAAGTTTGGAATAAAAAAATATTTCAAAACATTCAAGAAAAAGTAGATGAAGCATCAAAGACACTAGCTGAAGAAAGAGGAGCATGCCCTGACGCAGCAGAATATGGAATGAAGGAGAGATTTTCAAATAAAACTGCTATTGCTCCAACAGCATCTATCTCTATTATTTGTGGAGGATCTTCTCCAGGAATAGAACCTATTGCTGCCAATAGTTACACACACAAAACACTTTCTGGTTCATTTAACGTAAGAAATAAATATCTAAAAAAAATACTTCAAAAATATAACAAAGATACAGACGAAGTTTGGTCAACGATTACTACTAATCAAGGATCCGTTTCACACTTAAACTTTTTAACTGCGAATGAAAAAGATACTTTTAAAACAGCTTTTGAAATCGACCAAAGATGGATCGTTGAGCTTGGAGCTGACAGAACTCCTCATATATCACAAGCACAGTCAGTAAATATTTTTGTTCCCGCAGACATACATAAAAAAGAACTTCACAATATTCATTTTCAAGCATGGAAAAAAGGTCTGAAAAGCCTTTATTACTGTAGATCCAAATCAATCCAGAGAGCTGAAAATGTAAACAATGGATCTTCAACAGATGTGACAAAAAATGTTTACTCTGGAAAACAAGAATCAAATAATGAAAGCAATAACTATGAGGAGTGTTTATCATGTCAGTAGCAGAAAAAACTAAACCAACAATAATCCAGCCTAATAAAATGGGCTTATTAGTAGAAAACCCAGTTTACAAACCCTTTAGATATCCATGGTGTTATGACGCCTGGTTAACTCAACAAAGAATTCACTGGTTACCAGAAGAGGTGCCTCTAGGAGACGATGTTAGAGATTGGCAGAAAAATTTATCAGTTGAAGAAAAAAATCTTTTAACTCACATCTTTAGATTTTTTACTCAAGCAGATGTTGAAGTAAACAATTGTTACTTAAGACATTACACAACAGTATTTAAACCAACAGAAGTTTTAATGATGATGACAGCCTTTGCAGCAATGGAAACAGTTCATATCGCTGCTTATTCTCATCTATTAGATACAATCGGAATGCCAGAAACAGAGTACTCAGCTTTCTTACAGTACAAAGAAATGAAAGATAAGTATGACTACATGCAAGGTTTTGATGTTAAATCAAAACATAATATAGCAATGACAATGGCTGTATTTTCTGCTTTCACAGAAGGTTTACAATTGTTTGCTAGTTTCGCAATCTTATTAAACTTCCCTAGATTTAATAAAATGAAAGGGATGGGCCAAATAGTAACGTGGTCAGTTAGAGATGAAACTTTGCACTGTAATTCTATGATTAGACTCTTTAGAGATTTCATTAAAGAAGAACCACAAATTTGGAATGATAAATTAAAAAATGAAATTTACGAGGCATGCAAAACAATCGTTCACCACGAAGATGCATTCATTGATCTTGCTTTTCAAATGGGTCCAATGCAAGGTTTAACAGCTGAAGAAGTTAAACAGTACATTAGATTTATTGGTAACAGAAGATTAGAGCAATTAGGTTTAAATCCTATCTACGATGTTAAGAAAAATCCATTAACGTGGTTGGACACTATGCTTAACGGAGTAGAGCACATGAACTTTTTTGAAGGTAGAGCTACAGAATATTCTAAAGCTTCTACAAAAGGTACATGGGGCGAGGTTTTTGCTTAAAGATTATTTTTCCCAATCAAATTTAGGAAAAGTATCAAACACCTGAAGAACTTTATCAGACCATTGATTACAAATTTTTTTGTAGTCCTCATCTGATGTGTTTAAACATTTAAGATAAGATAATTTTGTTTGGTCTTTTTTATAGACGGCAATATCAATTGGTGGGCCTACTGTTAAATCACTTTTGAGTGTGGAGTCCATAGATATTAATGCACATCTAGATGCATCACCTATTGAAACATTAGGAGTTATAACTCTGTCGAGTATGGGCTTACCATACTTTACTTCACCAATTACCAAATAAGGTTTACTATCTGCTGGCCTAATATAATTTCCTTGAGGATAAACTAAGTACAATTCTAAATCTTGACCTCTTATTTGCCCTCCAATAATAAATGTAGCTCCTAAAACAAGGCTGTCAGTGTTCACTCCGTCTGGAGATGAATGTTTAATCGTAAGTTTTCCAACATATGAAGCTATTTGTTCAAAATCTTTACATTTATTAAGGTTTAAAGCAGAATTTTCTTTAATATCTTTTTCAATAGACTTAAAAACTGCCTGAGATGTTGCCAAATTTCCTGAAGTAACAATCACAACTGTTCTGTCACCTACATCATAAGTAAGCATTTTAGAATAAATGTTTACATTATCTAAACCCGCGTTTGTTCTAGAGTCAGATGCCAAGACAACGCCTTCATTAGTCTTAATACCAATACAATATGTCATGGTGAATTCTTATTTAAAAAACAGTAAATATTCAATTCTTAATTATCATAGCTATTATCGAATTTGTGCATTTGATAAAGGCATCAAACTATTAAGAATTATAAAATGGTTAATTTGTGGAAAAAATACGATTCTAAAAAAACTTATGACGAGTACTTAAACTCTGACCATAAGTTGCGTAGGCAAGCTGTTATTATCTCTCACATTTTAGAGAGACATGGCATCAAGAAGTTAAATGAAATTGAAAAGAACTGCGCAAGTACAATAAATGCTAGGGGAATTAATTTTCGAGTTTATTCATCAGGAAAAAAACTCCAAGAAAAAAAGTGGCCTTTAGATATTATTCCTAGAATTATTCTAAAAAAAGATTGGGCTAAGGTTTCAAAAGGACTACTTCAAAGGGTAAAAGCTCTTAACCTTTTTATAGACGATGTTTACAACGACAGAAAAATTTTTAAAGACAATATTATTCCTGAAGATTTAGTTTTTAATTCTCCATTTTATTTAAGAGAGTGCTATGGTTTTTCACCAAAATATAAAGCTTGGTCCAACATTTCAGGAATTGATTTAATAAGAAATATCAATGGTGAGTTCATGGTTCTTGAGGATAATTTAAGAGTTCCTTCAGGAGTTTCTTATATGCTTGAAAATCGAATGGTGATGAGAGATGTTTTTCCTGAATTATTTACAAAATATAAAGTTTCTTCAGTTCATCAATATCCAAATAAATTATATCACTGCATGCTTGAATGTGTCCCTCGAAAAACAAGAAACCCACATATGTGTGTTTTAACTCCGGGAAGATATAACTCAGCTTATTTCGAACATAGATTTTTAGCTGAACAAATGGGTATCGCGCTTGTTGAAGGAAAAGATTTATTCGTTGAAAAAGATTTTGTTTATATGAAAACTGTAACAGGCCCTATGAAAGTTGATTGTATTTATAGAAGAATAGACGACAACTTCTTAGATCCAAAAGTTTTTTATAAACATTCTTTACTAGGAGTACCCGGTTTATTTAAATGTTGGCGTAAAGGTAATGTTGGTATTGTAAATGCACCTGGGACAGGAATAGCAGATGATAAAGCTATATATTCATATGTTGATAAAATGATTAAATTTTATTTAGATGAGGAACCAAAACTAAAACAAGTCCAAACTTTTTTGTGTAGAAAAAAAATTCATAAAGATCATGTTATCGAAAATATTTCTAAACTAGTCGTAAAACCTACAAATGGATCGGGCGGTAATGGAATATTGATTGGTCCTAAAGCTTCAAAGGAAGAGAGAGAAAATATGATTGATAAAATTAAATCTAAGCCAAGTGATTATATTGCTCAACCATTAGAAATTTTATCTACTACGCCAACAATATCAGAAGAAGGAATTGAACCAAGACATTTAGATCTCAGACCATTTGTCTTAACTGGTAAAAAATCTTGGGTTACAACAGGTGGACTTACTAGAGTAGCTCTTAAAAAAGGAAGCACTATCGTGAACAGTTCTCAAGGTGGTGGCTCTAAAGATACTTTAGTTATTGAAAGATAAATTTCCTAACAACCTTTAAATGAAGCGTA
>ENA-OSEY01001655-OSEY01001655.1-marine-metagenome-genome-assembly--contig:-NODE-1655-length-15128-cov-6.688592_pt1 | contig 15128 bp, 16 predicted proteins | sample MGYA00248465_ERZ534230 | MGnify/ENA primary metagenome ERZ534230 (study PRJEB26409, sample SAMN06344110) | marine metagenome | isolation source: Sea water from surface | place: Atlantic Ocean:Southern...
TGCTGGCGGTGCAACATTACAACCAATTAATACTGTTAATGCATTAGAAAATTGGGGTGATCCATACATGGGAACATTTAAAGTTCCTGATTTAATTGCTAAAAAAGTAGTCGGTAACGGTCCTGTATATGGTAATAACTCTCCTAATATTGGAAATATTAGCATAGCAACAGGTACTACAGGTGGTGCATGGTATCTTGATAAAGATCAACAGGATGAATATTTTTCTTTAGGTACAATTACTACAAGTGGATATGATCAAGTAATTGAAACTACTGGTTGCACAATTATTGGTAGTCAAGATGTTACTATAACAATGAGAGAGAGAAAACTTTCAGGACCTCCTCAGCATAGTCACATAGTGTATCACTCTACTCCTGGCGGTGGTGAATGGGTTGGTGGTGCAAGTGGAGACAGATATATTCAAGATTATAAACCATCAACAGGAAAAGTTACTAGGTGGTATCCTACTGGTGATGGTATTGTAATGACTCATAAACATGGTCTTTTAAGACAACCTCTTGCAAATAATACAATAGCAACATATGATGCTTTTGATTATGCAGGTGGTGCTGGTGGTACAGGTGGTACTGCTGATCCTGCTACAGGATTTGCACATGGTGCTAATGAACCTGGTGATTATTATCTTGCGTCTGGTACTGGATCTGGATCTTTTGAATTTCAAACTACCATACCAAACCCAATAATGAGACCTATTCTTACCACTACAGTGTTAGGAGGTAAATTATCTACAACAGGTGGTACTTCAGATGCAAGATTTATTAAAAAAATTTCTCCTTGTTTAGAGTTCGGTTTAGTTAATAAAACTATGCATAGAGTTGATGAATGTGTTTCATTGACTGACTTGAAAAAACTTACGAAAATATATAACCATATTTTAGTTGAGTATTTTAAGTGAAGTTATACAAAATTAAAAAATCAAAAATTGATAAGAATGGTTTATATGCAAGTTGTGATATAAAAAAAGGTACTAGAATTATAGAATATAAAGGAAAAATTATTACATCAAAAGAAAGTGAAACCAACCCAAAATTTGACAACTGTAAAGCAATCTATCTCTTTAATATTAACAAAAGATTTGATTTAGATGGGGATTATAAATTTAATACAGCGAGACTTATAAATCACTCTTGTGATCCAAATTGTGAAGTTTTTGGAGAAGGAATGAAAATTTGGATTTTTGCGATGAAAAATATTAAAAAAAATGAGGAGCTGTCTTATGATTATGGATTTAGCTTTGATGAAGATTACAGAAATTTTCCATGTAGATGTAAATCTAACAAATGTGTCGGTTATATTATAAGACAAGGTTCGAGATGGAGAGTACGCGATAAAAAAAAAATTTAATATCTTACATTTTTTAAATATAAACCATGTGCAGGAGCAGGAGGAGCGCAGTTAGTCCTTTTTTTTGATTTAAGAACTTCTTTAAATTTCTTTAAACTCCATTCACTTGAAGATAATTTCTCTAAACATCCAACCATAGATCTTACTTGGTTCTGTAAAAATGATTTTGATTTGAAAGTTAATATTATTTTGTTCTGGTTTTTTTTTATTACTATTGAATTCATTTTTTTTATTGCAGATTTTGCTGTACACGTTGATGCTCTAAATGTAGAAAAATCATGTGTTCCAACTAAAGTTTTTCCTCCTTTTTTTAATAGCTCTAAATTTATCTTTCTTCTAACATGCCATGCTTTATTTTTATCTAAAGTTAATGAAGCCAATCTATTTACTATATAATAAGTGTAGACTCTCTCCTTTGCTGAAAATCTTGCATGAAAATCTTTTTTTTTCTTTTTTATATCTACAATAGAAATAGAGCTTTTACGTAAGAAAAAATTTATTGAACTTAAAAATTTTTTTTTATTGTCAATTTTTTTTATACTTTTAAAATTAGCAAATTGCCCACTTGCATGAACACCTTTGTCAGTTCTACCAGCACCTATAATTCTAATATTTTCTTTTAATATTTTTTTTAAAGCTTTTTCTATTTTTTCTTGAATAGATTTACCGTTTTTTTGATATTGCCAACCAACATATCCTGAGCCATCATATTCAATTTTAATTAAATAATTAAACATCCGATTTTTAATTTATTACCTTTTAAAAACTCCTCACTTTTCATGGGTTGTTTTCCTTCTTTTTGTAATTCTAGAATTTGAACCGAGTTTTCTGAGCAAGCTATTGTAAAATCTTTATTAATAATAGATCCTGGCTTTCCATTAATTTTGACTTCTTTTACTTTTATTGGTTTTATTCTTAAACCGTCAATCTCAAACCAGGTCCCTGGATTGGGATATAAGGCATTAATTTTTGCCACTATTTTTTTAGCTGTCTCATTCCAATTAATTTTAGTTTCTAATTTACTTATCTTTTTGGCGTAAGTTGCCTCTTTCTCTTCTTGAGGAATAAATTCCTCTTTTTTTTCCTCAATTAAGTCTAAAGATTTTATTATCATTTCAGATCCTAGTTTAGACATTATACTGCTTAAAATATTGGAATTAGTACCTTCTGGTATTCTGATTTTTGATTGCATCATAACTGGCCCGGAATCTAATTTTGACTCAATTTTCATTATTGAAATTCCAGTCTCTTTGTCTAAATTCATTATTGCTCTCTGGATAGGTGCTGCTCCTCTCCATTTTGGTAATAAAGATGCATGAACATTAATAAATCTTAAATCTTTTATTTTAAGTAATTTTTCAGGTAAAATTTTACCGTATGCTGCAACCACTACAACATCTGGATTAAGTTCGGTAATTTTTTTAATTTCCTCCTTAGAATTTAAATTATCTGGATGTCTTACTGCAAGTTTAGTTGCTTTCGAGTATTCATGTATTGGGGATATTCTCAATTTTAGTCCTCTATCTCTTTTTTTTGGGGGCTGTGTATACACACTCAAAATATTATGTTTTGATTTATTTATCGAATCTAGAATTGGAACTGCGAACTCTGGAGTCCCCATAAAAATTATTTTTAATGCCATTTATTTATAGAATTACTTTATCTAGTTCTTTTTTTTGTTTTATAAGTTTTTTAATTATCATATCTTTTTTTAATTTTGATAAATAATCAATGAATAAAACTCCATTTAAATGATCGACTTCGTGTTGTATGCAAGTCGCTAAAAGACCTTCTGCTTTAAAAGCTTTTTTCTTACCATTGTAATCAACATAATCTAAGTGACAAGTAGCTGGTCTTTCAATTTCTGCAAAATGTCCCGGAAGTGATAAACATCCCTCCTCATAAATTGAAGTTTTTTCAGAACGAAATGTGATTTCAGGATTTATTAAAAATAAAGGATTTTTTTTTTCTTTTTCTTTTGAAATATCTATTACAATCAATCTTTTTAATATTCCAACCTGCACAGCGGCTAAACCTATTCCAGGAGCAGCATACATTGTTTCCAACATTTCGTTTAAAAGTTTTTGAAGATCAGAGTCTACTTTCTCTACTGGTAAACTTTTTTCTCTTAAAATAGGATCAGGCTCTATTATAATATTTCTCAGGGACATTTCAAATATTATAGACTAACTAAACTCTTTGGGGTAGAGCAGAAATCAATACTTTGTTTCTAATAGTTATCAAATCCATTTGATTAAGAAGACTAGTTATAAAATATATTGTTTCCGGATCTAGTTGATAAGGCTCATCTTCTCCAATAATTTCTACGATTTTTAACGCTAAAAATGCATTCTGATTTTTATCAATTAGTTGTAATAAATTTTTTGGAACTTCGTATTTGGTGGCTAATTCAGATAAATTAAAATTCTCAGGAATTGAAAAACCGTCTTTTACTAAAGACTGCGCTAGAGCTAAATCTTTAGCTGAATAAAAATATTTTTTATTTTTATTTATTTTTTTAAAAGTTTTATCAATTTCTTTTTGAATTTTTTTTCCTTCTTCATTTTCAACATAAAATTTGATAATTTTTGACTGGTGTAAAATTTTATCATTATATTTTACTTTGCCCAATTGAAGTTCGGTATTTTTTAATAATTTATTTTCAGCTATTTCCTTATATTGTTCGGGAACATTATCTAGTCCAATTTTTTTTAAATTATCACTTAAAAATTCTGAATAAATATTCTCTATTTCATCCTTTTTAAAAAGTTCCTCTAGCAAGAATAGATATTCAATCTTTGCCTCGTTATTTTCAGATAAAAGAAATTTTTGATATAATAAAGATCTCGCATCTACGCTTTCAAGTGATTGGTAAATATTTTTTGCGTTGATTAGTGTGTTTAAATTAAAAGTAACTTGTTTGTAGATATCAAAAATTATACTTCTATCAATTTGTTTTTGATTGGCAGCGATTTCTAGCTCTTTAATTTTGTCTTTATCGGTAATATCCTCTAATTTGATTAAATTTGCAGCGTTTAAATACTTCCAAATTTCTTTTTTGGTTTTTTTAGTTGGTTGATAATTAAAATCTTTAACAGTTACGCTTGATAAATAAAAATTTAAAAGATTTTTTTCATTAATTTTATTAGAAGTTTTTTCTGTTATTCCTAAGAGAAAATTGATTTTATCATCAAAAAATTTGTCTGATTGCTTTTGCTCTCGAAGAAGATCTAGTAGTAGTTGTGCTTGTGATTTCTTATTATTAAAAACAAGACAATAAATTTTAAATTTTTCTAGGTAAGAGTCTTTAATTGTACTATCAATAAATTTAATTTTTTCACAGCCTTCTTTTATGTTTGCTTGAGCAATATTGTTATCTACTAAATACTGTACAGCTTTACTTTTACCTTCAAACTCTTTGTTTTGTTTTAAAAATTCCTCTAAAAGATTTAAACGGTTATTTTCTATTAACCAATTAATTTTTAAATTAACAAATTCTTTTTCTTCCATGCCTTCAGGTGGAAAAGAAAATGATAAAAGTACATTTTCAAGTATTTCATTTGAGGTTTTAGATAAATTAATTTTTTTAATTCTTTTTATACTAGATCTGACATCTTCCGCTTTTGTAGTTGACCACATATTTAAATTAAAATTATAATCAGCAGGATCATAAACTCCAAATACTTTGATTTCTCGAGAGTTATCTATTACTCCATCAGTTATGAGAATGTCTTGATTTGCCTCAACTGGCTCAGCCAGATTTGGTTTGATGTCATCTTTTTTATTTACCGTGTTAGATTGATTGCTATCAATATTTCCATTATTTTTTTTATTTTTCCAAATATCAATTTTATCTTCACCTTTAAGAGGTGAAAAAATTAATGCAGCAAAAATTAAAGCTAATAAGATTTTAAAGTTTTTTGATATCATTTGTTATTTCAATATCATACTTTTTCTGTGGACTAGGAAAATTTACCTTTTCAATTAAAAAAATTGCAATTATAAAAATAACTATCGCAAACAATATTTTTATAAATATTCGCAGAAGAGAGCTGCCTAAACTTGACTGTCTATTGTATTTAAGTTGCATACTTTTTAGATTAATTTAAACTCAATAATTAAGACAAATTTATGATAAATCAAATTCTAAATTGGAGCATTAATTGAAAAAAAACCTTGTTTTAACCGGTATGATGGGTGTGGGTAAATCTACAGTTGGAAAAAACCTTGCGCAAAAGCTTTCTTACAATTTTGTTGATATAGATAGGACTATAGAGTCTAGAGAGGGCAGCACAATAAATTTGATATTTAAAAATAAAAGTGAAAGTTATTTTAGAAAATTAGAAAACGAAATTAGTTTAGAAAAACTAAAGAAAAAAAATACGGTAATCTCTCTAGGAGGTGGTGCTTTTCTTAACAAATCTATTAGGCGAGAAATTAAAAATACATCTGTAAGTTTCTGGCTGGATGTTGATGTATCTGAATTAATAAAAAGACTTAAAAAGACTAAAAAAAGGCCTTTGTTATATAATAAAAATTTAAATGTCACGGTCAATAAAATTTACTTGGAACGGAAGAAAACTTATAGTGAAGCAGATTTTAGAATAAAATGTAATTTTTTAGGCCCAGACAAAATTGTAGATAAAATTTTAAAACTTTATGAAAAATCAGGAAATTAGATTTAACGACTCTTGTCAAAGATACTCGATAATAATTGGAAATAATCTTTTTGGGGTTCTTCAAAAGAAAATTAGATTAATATGTCCAAATACAAAACAAATCGCGATAATTTATGATAGCAAAGTTCCCTCAAAATTCAGAGATGCTTTAAAGTCAAAATTAAGAAATTACAAAATTACATTTTTAAAATTCAATGCTAATGAAAAAACTAAATCATTTAAATCAGTTGAATTTTATATGAATAAATTATTACAAGGAAATTTTAATCGTTCAGATTTAGTTATTGCTGTTGGTGGTGGAATAGTTGGGGATACGGTTGGCTTTGTTGCAAGTATATTTAAGAGAGGTATAAATTTTATCAATCTTCCTACAACTTTGTTAGCACAAGTTGATTCGGCCATAGGTGGAAAAACTGGAATTAATTCTATTTATGGAAAAAACTTGATTGGTTCTTTTTACCAACCAAAATTAGTTTTAAGTGATACCTCTTTTTTAAACTCTCTTCCTAAAAAAGAAATGATCTGTGGTTATGCTGAAATATTAAAACACTCAATAATTAAAGATTTAAATTTTTTTAAATGGTTAAAAAAAAATACAAAAAAAATTTTATCAAAAAATAAAAAAGAGCTTATTCACGCCATTAAAAAAAGCTGTGAAATAAAAATCTTTTTTGTAAATAAAGACGTCAATGAAAAAGGAATAAGAATGATGTTGAATTTTGGACATACATTTGCCCATGCTATTGAAGCAAAGAACAAATTTTCAAAAAAAACTACACACGGAGAAGCAGTATTATCTGGGATGATCTTAGCTACAAGGTTATCAGTGATTAAAAAAGTATGTAGTTCAAGTGTTTTAAATCAATTAAAAGAAATTTATAAAAATAATTCTCTTTCTTACACATTCAAAAATTTTTCAAATGCAAATAAAATTAATAGCTTAATACCTTATTTGAAAAATGACAAAAAAAACAATGATGATAAGATTAATTTTATTTTATTAAAAAGAATAGGAAAAACTACCCTGCCTAATAAATTTAAGATTTCAATCTCTAAATTAAAAAAATTGTCAAAATTTATTGCTCGATACTAATTTCCAAAGCATGAATTCTCGACTTTAGATCATCTTTAAGAACTTTCATGATTAATTTTTGAGCACTTAATCTAGAGATAGAACTTAGATATAAAGATTTAATTTTTAAATGTAGATGGAATTTTTCTTCTGAAAAAAACTTGTGGCCTTTATGTTTATGTGAATTATCAACAATCTCTAGACTTTCAAACTTTATTTGCATTCTAAGTTTTTTCTCAATTTCTTCAAAATAATTTTTCATTATTTAAATTTTACTATATAGAATTAATTAATGAAAATAATTTGTGATTGGAAAAACTGTAAAGAGATTGGAGCTTATAAAGCACCTATTGAAAAGGATAACAGCAAAAAATATAGGCTGCTATGCCTTAATCATATAAAAGAATTCAACAAAAATTGGAATTATTTTGAAAATATGAACGACCATGAAATAGAGTTCTTTATTAAGTCTGATTTGACCTGGCACAAAACTACTAAGAAATTCGGGTCTTCTGATAATTTTTTTAATATTTTGTGGAATAACGCACTTGACGATAAAATGAATATTTTCAATGGCTCGAATTTCAAAGATTTTAAAAAAACAAAAATTTCACAAACAGATAGAGACGCCTTAACCGTTATGGAGTTAAATGATGATGTAAAATGGGAACAAATACACTCAAAATTTAAAGAGCTTGTAAAAAAATATCATCCTGATAAAAATCAAGGCGATAAGAAATTTGAAGATAAATTAAAAAAAATTACTTTAGCTTATAGTCAATTAAAAAAAACTTTAGGAAAAAAATGAATTCAGAGCAATTATTGCAAAAACCTGACATTAAGTTATCTGTGAAACAGACTTTTGGTTTTGACAGCGATATGAAAGTTGGAGCTTTCTCAAAAAAAAATGAATATGTTCCAAAAATAGACCCTGATTATAAATTTGATAAAGATACTACATTAGCAATCCTTGCTGGATTTTCTTTTAACAAACGAGTTTTGATACAAGGATATCACGGAACTGGAAAGTCCACTCATATAGAACAGGTTGCTGCCAGATTAAATTGGCCATGCATTAGAGTTAACTTGGACAGCCATATCAGTAGAATTGACTTAATAGGTAAGGATGCAATAGTTTTAAAAGATGGTAAACAAGTTACTGAATTTAAAGAGGGAATACTACCATGGTCAATTCAAAATCCAGTTGCTTTAGTGTTTGATGAGTATGACGCGGGTAGACCTGATGTAATGTTTGTAATTCAAAGAGTTCTTGAGAGCGAGGGCAATTTCACTTTATTAGATAAGAATAAAGTTTTAGAGCAGCACGATTTTTTTAGAATATTTGCAACTACAAACACTGTTGGTTTAGGAGATACAACAGGGCTTTATCACGGAACTCAACAAATCAACCAAGGTCAAATGGACAGATGGAATATAGTTTCAACTTTAAATTATCTCTCTTTTGAAAAAGAATTAGAAATAGTTTTAGCCAAAAACAAAGTTTTTAATAACAAAGAAGGGAAAGAGTTATTATCTAATATGATAAAAGTTGCGGACTTAACAAGAAAAGGATTTATTAATGGAGACATATCAACTGTAATGAGTCCTAGAACCGTACTACATTGGGCTGAAAATACAGATATTTTTAAAGATAAAGGTTATGCTTTTAGGATTACATTTCTCAATAAATGTGATGATTTAGAAAAAAAAATCATATCCGAATATTATCAAAGATGTTTTGGCGAGGATTTGCCTGAGTCTTCAATTAACGTCTCAATATAAAGTGGAAAATAAGAAAGAAAAACTGGAAGATTTTAAAACAGCAATTAGTTCTACTGTAAGGTCATTATCCAATTCTCAAGAGATAGAGATTTCTTTTGGAAACCAAGCAATAAAATCATCTAAAAATTCTATAAGATTGCCTGATTTGGAACAAGGAAGCAATAAATTAAACTATGAAAAAATAAGGGCAATTGCTGACTCCAAATCATTAAATTTAAGATTTTCGGATGTGAAAACTTTAAAGAAATATGAGCCGGAAGGAAATATTTCAAAAAAGCTTTATAGTATTTCTGAGAAAATAAGATGTGAAAAAATTGGGACAAGCTATTTTAAGGGTGTAAAAAAAAATATCGAAAAATACTATTATAAAAGATTATCTGGTTTAGACCTTAAAAGTAGCGAAGATAAAATTATTGAGTCTTTCGAGAATTATCTAAGGGTAAAATTTCTTAATTTCAAAAATGAAAGTCAAATTGATAAAAAATTAAAACCTTTTAAAAAAGATCTAAATGATCAATTAAAAAATAGAATAAACGACCTTAAAGATTTAGCCTTAGATCAAGAGAAATTTAATTCCTTAGTTTCAAAAATGATAACTGATATGAGTTTAGATGAAAATATTAATGAAGAAGAGAAAAGAGACGAAGAAAATGATAATGACGATAAGCAGTCAAAACCTCAGAATCAAGAACAAAAAACCAAAGAAAAAGATGAGAAAAATGAGGAAATGTCTATAGACAGTGGTGTTCCAGATTTAGAGAACGAGGCAAAAGATACAGATATTGCAGATGAAGAATTAGAAATAGAGGATAGTTCAAGGCCAGAGCTAAAAAAAAGTGGGAAAACGAATTTCGGAGACCTGAAATATAAAACTTATACAGAAGAATTTGATGAAATTATTAAGGCTGAAGAACTAGAAAGTGCTGATGAACTATCAAGGCTTAGAAAAAACCTAGATCAACAACTCCATCAACTAAAAAACTTTATATCTAAATTAGCAAATAAATTACAAAGAAAATTATTAGCAAAACAAAATAGATCTTGGAATTTTGACTTGGAAGAGGGGTTATTAGATACTTCAAAACTTCCTAGGATTATTATGGATCCCTTTAACTCACTATCATTTAAAAAAGAAAAAGATATTGAATTTAAAGATACTTTAGTCACAATACTTATAGACAATTCAGGTTCTATGAGAGGTAAACCTATATCAGTCGCAGCTATTTGCGCTGATATTCTCTCAAGAACTTTAGAAAGATGTATGGTTAAAGTGGAGATACTAGGATTTACAACCAAACATTGGAAAGGTGGTTCGTCAAGAGAGAAATGGATGAAAAATAATAAGCCAGTGTTACCTGGCAGACTAAATGATTTAAGACACATTATTTATAAATCGGCAGATACACAATGGAGACAAGCAAAAAATAATATGGGCTTAATGTTGAAAGAAGGCTTATTAAAAGAGAATATTGACGGGGAAGCTTTAAAATGGGCTTTCAACAAAATGAATAAAAGAAAAGAGGATAGAAAAATTTTAATGGTTATATCTGACGGTGCTCCTGTAGATGACTCTACATTATCTACCAATACAAGCGACTATTTAGAAACAAATTTAAAGAAAACTGTTAAGTGGATTGAGAGTAAATCAAATATTGAATTGTTAGCGATAGGGATAGGTCACGACGTGACAAGATATTATAATAGAGCAGTTAAAATTACAGATGTTCAAGATTTAGGAGATGTAATGATAAATCAATTGACTGAATTATTTGTAGAAAAAAATAAAAAAACTATACACTAAACTTTAAACTTGGAAGAAGAAGTATCGGTATAATCCCTAATTTTTAATAATAAAAATTTAAAAGGAATCAGCATTACAAGTGTGATGATTAATTTAACAGCCAGGTCCCCTAGAGCTAATGTTATCCAAGGAATTCCAGTCGCATAAAATGATATTGAGAAAAATAAAAAAGTATCCGTTAATGATCCAAAAGTAGATGAGTATAGTGGAGCTACGAACCAGCTTTTTTTCCTTAATTGATCAAAAATCTGAATATCTAAATTTTGTGCAACAAAAAATGCTACACCTGATCCAATAGCAATTCTAATTGAAATTATATCTTCAAAATTTGTAGAAACAAACAACGTAAGCAATATTCCAATTACAAACCCTACATACACAACTTTTTTTGCTACCGCTTTTCCATATGCACGGTTTGCTAAGTCAGTTATTAAAAATGTAACAGGATAACTAAAAGCACCATATGTTAAAATTTCATTTAAACCCATTAGCTGTACAGGGAATTGAACCAGATAATTAGAAACTACAACTACAACTCCCATCAATATTGACAGTTTGTAATATAAATTCATATTATAATTTTGCTGAGATAGAGGCTTTAATTTTTTTTACTTTTTTTGACAAATTAGCGTTTTTTGCAGTTTTAAGAAATTTATCTAATCCACCTTTAAAATCAACTGTTCTCAAAGCTGCATTAGCAACATTTAATTTTATATCTTTTTTCAGTACATCGCTTCTGAAGATAACTTTTTTTAGATTAGGCAAAAATCTTCTCTTAGTTTTATTCTTTGCGTGACTTACGTTGTGGCCTTTCAAAGGTGATATTCCTGTTAACTCGCATCTTTTTGACATAAAATTTTCCTAACGCTATATAAAAGTAGTCTTACGACCCGTCAAGCATTAATTCCGACTGCTTCACTTATATTTTTCAATTTTTCTTTTTTTAAAATTGTAATTAACTCTTTTTTCATCTCTTTTACTACCCCTGGACCTTTATAAACCATACCAGTGTATAACTGGACTGCATCAGCTCCAGCACATATTTTTTCAAAGGCTGCATGACCTGAGTCAACTCCTCCAACTCCAATAATTTGAATTTTACCTTTTGTTTCTCTATAAAATTTTTTTATCAATTTTGTTGAAAGATCTTTAAGAGGTTGGCCTGATAACCCTCCTTTTTCATTTTTCTGGATATCTGATAATTTTTCGCGGTGAGAGTCTGTTGTATTTGATACAATTATACCTTCAATTTTATGTTTCAAAATTAATTCAATTATACTACTAATTTCATTATCTTTTATATCTGGAGATATTTTTACTACTAAAGGTTTAACTATATTTTTATCTTTTTTAATTTTATTTACTCCTAGAAGAAGTTTTTCTAGCGCTTTCTTTTCATGAAAATTTCTTAAACCTTCAGTATTAGGAGAAGATATATTTATTGTTATATACCCTGCAAATGATGAAAGTCTTGATAAACATATAAAATAATCTTCATCTTTATTTTTAGTATCTTTATTTGGACCAATGTTGATACCTAAAAAACCACTTGGAAGGTTATCAGATATTCTTTTAGATACAATTTCCGAACCATGATTATTAAAGCCAAGACGATTTATAAGGGCTCGATCTTTTTCCAATCTAAAAACTCTTGGCTTTGAATTACCAAGTTGTCTTTTTGGAGTTATAGTCCCAACTTCAACAAATCCATATCCAAGTTTAAATAAAGAATTATAGACTTCTGCGCTCTTATCAAATCCAGCAGCAAGACCAATCGGGTTAGGAATTCTTTCATTTAATAAATTTGTTTCTAATTGTTCTTCACCTTGCACATTAAAAATACTTTTAGGTAAAACATTAAATTTCAAGGATTTAATTGCTAAATCATGTGCAATTTCAGGATCTAATGAAAAGATATACGGTTTAAATATTGAATACATTATTTTATTTTATCATTAATTAGATCAATTGTTTGTTTAAGTCCAAAAAAACTAATAAAAAATCCCATTCTTGGTCCGTTTTCTTCCCCAAAAACAACTTCATAAATAAGTTTAAACCATTCTCTCAAATTTTTTTCATACCCATTTTCTTTTCCAACTGTATAAACTTGGGTTTGTATTTCTTCTGGCTTTAACGATTGGTCTAGTTGCTTTAATTTTCTCACTAAATTTTCTAAAGCTTTTTTTTCACTGCTGTTTGGCTTTTTATATTTTTTATTAGGTTCAACTTTATCTTTAAAATAATTAATTGCATATTCAGTGAGTTGATTTAAAATTTTATGATCTTTAGGATTAATTTCTTTGTGAAACCTATTTATAAATTTCCAAAGCACTTCCTTTGTGTCGGCATTACTAGAGCCAACTAAATTTAATAGCATTGAAAAAGGCATCACAATTTTTTCTTGCGGCGGCTTACCATTATGAACGTGCCATACAGGATTTATAATTTTGTCCTTTATTTCTTGAGACGAATATTTCTCTATATTCGAAAGATAATCATCAACAGTTTTGGGGACAACTTCAGAATAAAGTTTCTTAGCTCTTTTCGGATTTGGATACATGTATAAAGCTAAACTTTCGGGAGAAGCATACCTCAACCATTGTTCTATTGAAATACCATTACCTTTCGATTTAGAAATTTTTTCTCCATTTTCATCTAAAAACAATTCGTAAGCAAAGCCATTTGGTGGGGTTTTTCCAAGAATTCTACAAATCTTACTTGATAGTATAGCGCTTTCAGTTAAATCTTTTCCGTACATTTCAAAATCTACATCAAAGGTAAACCACCGCATTGCCCAATCTACTTTCCATTGAAGTTTACAATTGCCGTCTAAAATATTTGTCTCAAATTTATTGTCTTCATTTTCAAATATAACTTTTCCACTTTTTAAATCTTTACTAATTAAAGGTATCTCAAGAACTTTGCCTGTTTTTGGACAAATAGGTAAAAAGGGACAATAAGTCTTTCGTCTCTCTTGTCTCAAAGTTGGTAAAATAATATTCATTATTTCCTCGTATTTTTCTAAAACTCGCATTAATGAATTATTGAAAACTCCTTTTTGGTAATTTTCAGTTGAGCTTTTAAAATTAAATTTAAATTTAAAGTTTTTGAGAAATTCTTTTAGCATTTCATTGTTGTGCTCTCCAAAACTTTTGTACTTTTTAAAAGGATCAGGAATCGAGGTTAAGGGTTTTCCTAAATTTTTTCTCAATAACTCATCATTAGGAATATTTTCTGGGACTTTTCTTAATCCATCCATATCATCAGAAAAAGTAATGAGCTCATGATTTATATTTTGAATATGATTAAGTGCATTAATCATCATTGTAGTTCTTGCTACTTCTCCAAAAGTTCCAATGTGAGGAAGCCCACTTGGGCCGTATCCTGTCTGAAATGTAATCTTATTATTTTTTTTTATAATATCTTTTCTATCCTTCAATAGTTTTCTCACTTCAACAAAAGGCCAAGATGAAGTTGATTGAATTAAGTTATTATCAAGCATTATTATGGTTTATTAAATTTTATACGCAAAATACAGTTATAATAGCATGATATTAAGTTGAATTTTAAAACTATTTAAATAATCTCAATTTTAATGTCCACAAACAAAACAGTCTTTTTTTTAATCGGCATATTATTAATAGTTTTGGGGGCTTCCATGTTGGCTCCTTATACTTTGCAAATAATTTTTGAAGAAGGCAGTCATAGCTTTATTTCTTCGTCATTTGTTACAATTTTCATTGGTATTTTATTTATCCTAGCTAATCTAGAAAAAGAATTTAAATTAAATTTAAGACAAACTTTTCTATTTTCGTCATTGGCGTGGATTATGGTTGCGCTATTTGGAAGTTTGCCGTTTTTACTGTCTACTCAAAATTTTAGTTTTAGTGAAGCATTTTTCGAGAGTATGTCAGGCATTACTACCACTGGCGCAACAATAATTTCTGATCTAGACAATAGTCCAAAAAGTATTTTGTTGTGGAGAGCAATTATGCAATGGCTAGGTGGTATTGGAATAGTAGTCATGGCTATAACTATTTTACCTTTATTAAAAGTCGGTGGAATGCAATTGTTTAAGATGGAGGGGCCTGATAGCACTGAAAAAATTTTACCTAGAACAATTGAAGTCGCTGCAATTATAATATCTGTCTATATTACTCTCACGCTATTGTGCGGATTTTTTTATTGGATCTTCGGAATGACAATTTTTGATAGTATAAGTCATGCAATGACAACTATTGCAACCGGTGGTTTTTCAACGCATAATGACTCTATAGGTTTTTTTCAAAACCCAAATATTGAAATTATAGCAAGTATTTTTATTATTCTAGGAAGTATACCTTTCATAGCTTATTTAAAATTTGCAAGAGGAAACAAAAAAGTTTTTTTTCAGGATGTACAAATAAAAGGTTTAATTTATTTACTT
>ENA-OSEY01001656-OSEY01001656.1-marine-metagenome-genome-assembly--contig:-NODE-1656-length-15113-cov-16.113661_pt1 | contig 15113 bp, 20 predicted proteins | sample MGYA00248465_ERZ534230 | MGnify/ENA primary metagenome ERZ534230 (study PRJEB26409, sample SAMN06344110) | marine metagenome | isolation source: Sea water from surface | place: Atlantic Ocean:Southern...
CAAACGCCATAAAGTACTATAGGAATTACGGACGTTATCAAGGAAATCTTTAGAATGATTGATATGAAAAACGTTTCGAGATTTGGGGCCATAGCTCAGCTGGTAGAGCACCTGCATGGCATGCAGGGGGTCAGGAGTTCGAGTCTCCTTGGCTCCACTTAATTTTTCTAGTCATACCACGAGTTTTCAGACGGCGTTTAGTAATAACATAACTTTTGTACGTACTTGTCCAAGCTTGTTTAAGCAATTCTGCACCCTAAAATGCACTTATAAGATTTTTATTTGTTGCAGAAATGAAAAATTTAACTTGGGTTGATATCACAAGAAAATCAATCAAATCAAAACTTGGCTTTGGCTGGTCTGTTCAAGGCATAGAAAAACAAAATAAAGTAAAAACAAAAGTTGTTTATAGATTTTCTACAGGGCAAAGAACAACAGTTTTAACCGACTTAGATTGGCATGCTGAAAACAATAATGAAATTACAAATCTTGTTGTTGAACTATCAGATTTAATGAATGAAAGAAGCGTTGATTTAGTCAAAGCTTATGAATTAATTAGTGGGGGAAAATTAAATAAAAATGGTAAAAATGAAATTAATTGGTTTGCACTAAAAGAAGAATTTATTAATGAAGAACGGGGCAATAGAAGAGATACAACAAAGCGAGATTTGAAGAAAAGATTAGATAGAACTTTGCAAGCTTTAAATACAAAACCACTACCAAGAAATGCAGAACAATTATTCAAAAATTATGCAGATTTATTTTTTGATAGGAACATGCCAAAAGGGGGAGAAGGTAGAAAAAGAAACATGGGAGATTTAAGAGCATTTTTAAATTGGGCTGTATTAGAAAAAAAATATTTGGGCGTTGAATGGTTGCCATTAACTGCAAAACAATATGCAAAATATGTTGGTGCTGTTCCAAAAGGTAGGAAGAAAAATAGAACAAGAGAGCCTATTTTAACGGCTGATTTTGAGATGTTATTAGAAGCATTAAAGAGAGAAAATAAGCATGGTCTAAGGGCAATATGCGTACTCTCAGGAGTCTATGGAATAAGGATTTCAGAGATTGCAAATATGAAAATTAAAGATGGAAAAGTTGAAATTACAACGTTAAAACAAAACGTAAAAACAATGCTTGAAGAACCGCATACAAGAATTGTTGAGCCTTTAGATTTACCAAATCTTCCAAATTTAGGAAAAGAAATTGTTGCTGATTTAGAGTCTGGAAAAATAAAATTTCCTGACCCAATTCTTAGAGCTATTGCAAAATCAGATGATGAAAAAGGCTACAAAGAAATCGGAGAAAGATTCGGAAAAATGATAAATAGATTTTGGTTCTGGAAAGAATTAAAAACAAAATATTCTAATCTTGTGCCGTATAGTTTTCGTCATTCTTTTGCTTGGCGTGGAAGTATGGAAACTGTTCCAGCTATTCCTTATAGAGTCTTAGCAGATTTACTTGGCCACGATTTAGACACGCATCTCAAATATTACGGCAAGTGGTCAAACAATGCTGAGAACAAAAAACGTATTGAAGAAGCTAATAAAAATAATGCAGAAAAGTACGTACTTGCACGTACATGAATATACGGCTACCTTACTAATAACTGATTTCTGGCGATAGGTTTAGGAGCTTGCTTCGACCTATGAAGGAAATCCAACACTATTGCTCTTGTGTTGCGAAGGGGACTACCGACTCGGCGATTGAGATTGGTGGATTGATCCCAGTTAACACAGAAATGTTGTCGGCAATTCTGGTTAACGCTTATTCGCATCATGCCTAAAAAGAAACCTAATAAATTTTTAAAAATTAATGGAAAAGTCGTAACGCTTCCAAAAAAGGCGTTAGGTAATGGGTCTAAAAATCCAGTTTTTCCAAATGGCAAAAATCCTGATGTTAAACCTTTTGAACAAAGGGCGGCTTCAGAAAAACTTGCTGAAGATTTTTTAAAAGCAAAGGAGCAAGGTTTAATAAATGCAGAGGATTCTAAATTTCCTAGACATTTAAGGAAGATAGCGGAATAAGAATATCAATCCATTTAAGTGGAACAACTTAATACGCCTAATTTGTTGGGAACAGCAAATACGGCCGCAATTCTTGGGGTATCAACTAAGACCCTAAGACGTTATCGAGATTTAGAAGGCGGTTTTCTAATTCAAGATAAAGATTGGTTTTTTGGTGCTTATGACAATAGCCCTATTAGATGGGATTTAGAACGTTGTAAGAAATCTCTAGCCACTCGAAGAAAAGGATTTTCCAAATATGCGGACTTCCAATTTGCCAAAAAAATCATAAAGGAACAACAAAAAAAATGACCCCTAAAAACATAGAGGTCATTAATGCTTTATCCACGCATATTGTACCTAAAGATGAACGTCACCTGCATCTTGTGCAGATGGCAAAGGCACTTAAACCGATTCCAATAGCTGGAAAAACTGATTCAGAACTTTTGTTTCAGGTGCAGAATTTGGTGCAGATTGAGTGCATTTCTGGCTTTCTTCCAATATGGAAAGGGGGCAAAAATCCAAAAGTTGCTTGGGGAGATGAACCGCATCTTTCATTAAGAGAAGCTTTGGGATTTAAACCAGCCGCACTAGCTGTAAGAAGTCCTTATTTTTTAACCCTTGATTTTGATAAACCAGAATCATTAGATTTTGCGGCAGAAAGGGGAATTGATTTTACTTATCCAACTTGGCATATCAGAAGAACAGATAATGTTCTGCGATTTAAGCAAGTGTTCATTGTTGAAGATGCAATGCTTGATGAATTGCCAAACAGAAGCATAGAAAGAACTATTAATTATTTAGATTCTGGGCTTGATGTTTTCTTGAGCAACAACTCTTACATTATTTTCAATGGAGAGCATGCAGACGGAAAAGGCCAATACTATTCTCCTAAAGGATTAAATATTTCTGATATGCAACTGCCCCCAAAAGTTGTTTGGGATTTGGTATTAGAAATTGCTTCTTATGAATCATTTCCTAGAAGAAGAAAAAGAAGTATCAGCACTAAAAGTAAAAGAATGAATCCCTGCATTATTTGCGGTAGAGATGAAAGACTTTGGTGTTCTGAATCTGATAATGGTCTAATTTTTTGCATGAATGGAGATACCTTCAATGCAGAAAAGATTCATGGATTTTTAAAGATTGGAGATGTTACCAGCAATGGCTATGCCTTAGTCGGGCAAAGTCCAACTTGCAATACTTTCAAACTTGACCAACCCCCAAAACATAAACCCAGAAGAACCACTAAAAAAAGGAGGTCAATCCGTGTTAAAAGATAAAGCTGTAATTCAATCTATTGATGAAGATTCAAAAGCTTTTGATGAATTGGTTGATTGTGCTGTTTATTTAATAGAAACAAAAATACCAATTATTCAACGTGCAGGGATTATTAGAAATCAGGCAAAAATGCTAAGTATGCCTTTATCTTCTAAAGATGTATTTTCAATAATGGCTAAAGCCAGAAGAGACATTCAAGGAATAGATAAAGGAGAAGAACCAAATGTTGAATTAGATGTTCCTGAAAAATGTTGGCTTTGGGAAGATTTGATTGCAGAAGGAACTTTAAACCTTGTTGTATCTATGCCAAAAGTAGGTAAGTCTAGTTTGATCGGTGCATTTCTTGGCCAACTAAGTTCAGAATTTACTGAATTTTTAGGCAAAGAAATTATTGGTAAAAAAAGGTCTATCTATATATGCGGAACAGATCAACCAATAAATGATTGGATTAAAATTCTTATTCCTTCAGGACTTGCTGAAAGAACTGAATCAGGAAAAGTTATTTTAAAAGAACCATTAAAAAGGTTATGGCATAAAGGCAAGCCAATTCATTTAACAGAAGAAGAAATTGAACTTCTTTATGATGTTGCTGTTGATGACCCCAACTCAATTTTTGTATTTGATGCTTTTGCAAGTCTTATTTCTGGCTTGGGTTTAGATGAAAACCATGCGGCATCTGTTGAGCCTGTTCGCATGTTATGTGAAGCACTTGCACCAACTAAAGCAACAGTAATTTTGTTGCACCATGCAAGTTCAACAAATGCAGGGGAAAGAGCCGTAAAAGCAAGTAGAGGAACTAAAGCACTTCCAGCCGAAGCTTCTCAAATTATTGATTTGGATTGGTTGATTCCAGAAGATAAAAATGACAATAGGGTAAAAGTTTCTACTGCTGGCAGAAATTCAACGCCTGTTGATATGGTCATTGAACAAGTTGATCGGGCGGTTTGGGTCGATCATGGAAGTAGTTCAGAAATTGCAGAAACCCTACGCCTTGAACAAGTAAGAGCAAAACTTACTGATAGACAAGAATTAGTTTTATCTTTTATTGAAGAACGTGAGCAAACTTTTAAAGGCTTGTTCGTTACTTCGCAAGATTTGGTTGAAAACTTTGAAGAAGAATTTCAAGGTAGCAAAGTTAAAGCTTTGGCAACTCTCAATCAATTAAAAAATAAAAAGCTAATTGATGGAAAACCTAAAAATTTTGAAGGCAAAGGAAAAGTTCTAATTTTCTATCTTTCAAAAAAATAAAGGGGTCATCTAAAAGCGGCTATTTATCCTATTTACCCCCCTTAAATAGGGTAAATATGCACTTTTTAGAAAGGGTATCTGCCTATTATGCAGATGAATTAAATCAATAAATCTAAGTTATAGATTAAGAAGTTCTAATTGTTTGAAAATAAAAGGTGCAGAATTAGTTGCAGAATTGACAGTCAATCTAAAATAAAAAAAGTAATAAGTTTTTAAAAATGAGTAAATTTTCCTCTCAGGAAATAGAAAGTTAATACAACTTGATAAAAACGCTTTTATCTAATCCTGAAAAGTATAAAAATGCGATAGATGCAGTTAAAAAAGATATTACTTATATGCCACTAGAACTAAAGAAAAAACTTGAAGAAGAAAATATTACTTTATAAATAATATTTTGGAAGACTTAGAAATATTTACTAAATAAAGCATCAAAGGAACTTCTACTAGTACCCCAACTATAGTGGCTAAAGCAGCTCCTGAATTAATCCCAAAAAGAGTTATCGATACAGCTACTGCAAGTTCAAAAAAGTTTGAAGCTGCTATCATCGATCCTGGACAGGAAATAGAATACTTTTGCCTAAAAAACTTCATTGAAAAAGCAGTTAAATAAAAAATAAAAAGAGTCTGTATTATTAATGGAATTGAAATTAAGATTATATGAATAGGATTTTGTAATATAGATTTTGATTGAACAAAGAATAATAAAAAGACTGTAAGAATTAAAAAAAACAACGAATAACTTTTACTTTTATTCAAAATACTTTTTATTCTTTTTTCGCTATAGATTTTATTTTTTAAAAATATTGCTAGAAAAAGTGGTACCAAAATAAAGATTATTACAGAACCGAAAACAGTATCTAACGGGATATCTATACTGTTAAATCCTAAAAGAATTTTTGACAATAATGGAAAGGCTAAAATTAATATTAGATCATTAATAGCTACTTGGATTAAAGTAAATAAAGGATCGCCTTTAACAAGATTACTCCAGACAAAAACCATTGCTGTACATGGCGCTATTCCTAATAGAATCATTCCAGAAACATATTCTTTAGCAAGTACAGGATCTATAAAATTACCATATAAAAAATATAAAAAAGAGGCTGCAATGATGGCCATTGAAACTGGTTTTATTAACCAATTAATAAAAAGGACAATAGAAAATCCTTTAATCTTATATTTCAAATTTATTATTGACTTGAAATCTATTGATAACATCATTGGGAAAATCATTCCCCAGATAAGAATTGCTATTGGAAGATTTATTCTTGAGAGTTCTAATCCGCCTATAAATTGAGATAAATTAGGAAATAAATAACCGGATAAAGATCCAATACACATTGCTAAGAAAACCCAAATACTTAGATATCTATCAGAAAATTGCATTTAAAATTTTTTAATCAATTATTAAATTTAGCAAAATTTTTTGGCCTTAATCTTAACTTAATTTACCCATAATAAGCTCTTAATAATAGCTATTTTTATATGTCAATTAAGGCGAAATATGTAGGTGAATTTCGGAGTGAAATTATCTTCGAAAATCAATTAAAAATAAAAACAAATTCGAATAGAAATTTACATGATTCTTGCGAACAGACTAAACCCTCAAATCTATTGTCTGCATCTTTAGCTTCTTGTATTTCAACAACTCTTGGAATAATTCTAGAAAAGAATAATATTGAATCAAAAAGTTTTTATGTTGATATTATCTCTAAAAGTGATGTTCAAAATAATAAAATTTCAACCTTGCATTGTAAAATATGCCTTCCACTTATTAAGAAATTAAAAATAAAGAACTTTATAAAAGAAAAAATTGAATCATCATTCATAAGCAATTCTCTTAAAGAATCTATAAATATAAGCTATGAATATATTTTTAATAGATAGCTAATCTTTCGGCAACAATCATTTCTTTATAAGTATCTAATTCTTCAACTTCTTTTAGAGAAACCTTTCCTCTATCATCCCATTTTCTTAATCGAACTGCATCTTTGAAGTATTTATTATTTTCTAGTTCATTAATCTCTTCTTTATTTAAAGCACCACCTTGTACCTTAAAACTATTTTTAGATGCTTTAGATAAACTTTCATAATAAGAATTATCGATTGAGCATAAATATCTTTTTGCTACAACGTGTAAGCGAATACTTTCTGTAATTTCTTCAGAGAAAAAATCTTTTAAAAAATTTGAAGCAATATTTTCATGGTTAAGATCTTTTTTTAAGAAATCATTTTTTGAGTCATTTTCATCTATTAGAAGATGACCTATATCGTGTAACAAAGAAGCAATTACTATATGCCTTCTGCCATCTTCAGTGCGAGCGAGTGAAGCTGTTTGGAGACTATGTTGTAATTGAGTGACTGATTCATCATAATTAGTTTTTCCTTCCTCCTTAATAAAGTCAAATAATAAATCTACAAATTCATTGTTATCAGAATTTTGTAATTTGTTTTTGAAGTTTTTAATAGTTTTGTATTTCATTTAATTGCTTCTCCTTCAAAGTGACCTATTAAACTTACATATCCATCTTTAAGAGAGTTCTTTTTAAAGTCATAATAATCTTTTCTTAAATCGCCTTCAGTTTTAGCATTATAAGTTACATAGAGCGCTCTTCTTGGACGACTAGATTTATTTGTTGAACTTCTGTGAGGAACAAAAGAATCAAAAAATACTGCGCCTCCTTTTTTAAGAGGTATCTTCTCCCAAACAAATTTTTCTGCGGTTAGTGAATCTATACACCCCTTTTCATCAATATTTATTATGCCCTCATTATTTCTACCTCTTGCAAATTCCAAACATCCATTATTTATATCAGAGTCATCTATAGCTAATAGCATTGTTATGTGTTTTTTCCCAAAAGGATAAGCAGGAGCATCTTGATGAGGTGCATATCCAGCTCCCCCTGGGTATTTATAATTTATTTTTTCCTTGAATAATATTGGTTCATCATCAAATAGCATAGTTAAATAATCTTTTATTGATGAACTTAAAAGAAATTCCCTAAAAGATGTATGCGAGCTTACAAAGTTTTCTGTTCTTGAAAGCACTTTACCATTAACTGTTTTTTCATAATGATGGTTAACCTCTTTAGAGTCGTTAAGTTCACTAATCCATTTTTCAATTGCCTCTAAATCACTTTGATTTATTAGGTTCTCATTAACTATAAATCCGTCATTATCGAATTTTAATTTTATATTGTTCAAAACTGATTCCACCTCAATACAAGTCTTAACAAGATATTAAACATTTATGATTAAGATAAATTTAAGAAGAAAAGATAATTAAGAATGCCAATTTCAATTAGAAAAATATATTCTAATCAAACTATTGATATAAGGCATGAAGCTATTTGGCCAGATAAAAAAAGAGAATTTTGTATTCTTGAAGATGATAAAAATGGTACACATTTTGGTTTATATAAACAAGAGGAATTAATATCAATAATTTCACTTTACATTAGAGAAAGTAAAGCAAGAATTAGAAAAATGGCCACAAAACCTGCTTATCAAAACAAAGGATTTGGGTCTAAATTAATTTGTCATTCAATTTCTTATTTAGAAAAAAAAAAAATAAATTATATTTATTTATTTTCTAGAAAAAAAGCCCAAATGTTTTATGAAAAATTCGGTTTTTTATCTGAAGGTGATTATTTCAAAAAAGAAAATATCTCTTATATAAAAATGTATAAAACTATTAATGATATAAAAAGTTGATAATATTTTGAGCAGCTTCTAATTCAATAAAAAGTCTAACTTCATCAACTGCTGAGCCAAGATGAGGAGTAAAAAAAGTCTTATCTTTTAAATTTAATAATTCCTGATTAATTTTTTTTGGTCGATCTTTTATCGATAAATCTTCAAATTCAAAGACATCTGAAGCATATCCTCCTATGTGCCCAGAATTAATTGCTTGTGCAATTGCACTCTCATCTACTACAGAACCTCTTGAAGTATTAATAAGTAAACAATTTTTTTTTATTTTTAAAATATTTTCAAAGTTAATAAAATGGTAAGTATCGTTTTTTAAAGGTAAAAGAATAACCAAATAATCAGCCTTCTCAAAAAGATCATTTAATTCCAGATATTTGGTGTTTAGTTGTTGTTCATCTATTGAATCTAATTTTTGTAAATCATGATAAAAAAGTTTTACATTAAAACCTTTAATCTTCCTAGCTACTTCAACCCCTAATTTACCCATACCCAGAAGACAAACATTTTTCCCTTCAATCCCATTTGAGAAGAATTTTGGTTCCCAACCTTTAAACTTTTCAGATCTAACATATTCATCACCTATTAGTAGATTTCTTGATAAACCAATAAGAAGTCCCAATGTTAACTCTGCTGTAGGGGAAGCAAGTAAATCTGGGATCATTGTAAATTTTATATTTCTTTTTATGCACTCTTCCAAATCAATATTGTCAAATCCTCTTAGTGCTCCAGAGATGATCTCTAAATTTTTTGAATTATCTAAAAAGTTCTTATCAATTCTATCTGGCATAAATACCATCACACCATGTGCATCTTTACATAAGAACTTTAATTTTTCATAAGTTAGAGGTTTATCATTTTGGTTACTAATTACTTCAAAATTTTTTTCTAATAACTCAATAACTTCAGTATGAACTTTATTGGAAATAACAACCTTCTTCATTTAATGAGAATTATTCAGATACTGATTTCCTGAGATAGTTACTCATGCTATCTAATACAGTTACTACGACTAAAACTACTATTAATAAAGCTGATACTTGAGCATAATCCATTATCCTCAAAGCACTTATGATCTCTAAACCTATACCACCAGCCCCTACAGCACCCACAACCATTGAAGCTCTAAAGTTGTATTCCCATCTATAAAAAGTAACATCAGCCATAGCAGGAAAAACTTGAGGAAGAATGCTATGCACAATAACTTGTAGATCACTTGCGCCAGAAGCTCTAGCTGCTTCTATAGGTTCCTTGTCACAAAGCTCAATAGCTTCAGCATAAAATTTACCTAACATTCCAACAGAATGAAGACCTAATGCCAATGTCCCCGGTAGAGCACCAAAGCCAATCATTGCAACTAGAATAATACCTAAAATTAATTCAGGAACAGCTCTTGTGACGTTTAAAATTAGTGTTGCTAAGTTGTAAACAATTGGATTTATAGTTGTATTTCTTGCAGCAAAAAAACATAGAAGTAAAGATAAAAAAACAGAAATCGAAGTTCCTGCGATACTCATTGCCAAAGAGTCTATTAAAGGTTTAAACCAAGTTCCAGCTCTTGAGAAATCAGGAGGAAACATTTCCGGCAGTAATTTTAAAACTGCCGGAATACCTGTACTTATCCTTTCAAAATCGAAAAGACCTATAACTGCTAAAGAAGAAAATACAAATATCAAAATTATGAGAACCCTGAAAAATTGTTTTTTCCAAGTCCTCCTTTCGACCTCTAAAATTCTTTTGAATTTATCCATTTAATAATTTTTTTATTTGTATTTTTAAAGTGATTTTTTACTTAACAAACTTAGAAAGATCAAGACCTAGAAGTTTGCCTGCTTTTCTAATACCGTCATAATCACTATCAGTTATAGATGCGAAACCATCAGCGTTAAAAGGTTTAAGGACTTTGTCACTATCTAGATCTAAGAAAGTAACTCTTATTTTTTCTTTTAATTCAGGAGATAAAGTTGAACGCATTGTCCATGGATATTGAGGAATAGGAGAAGATTGAGCAATAGTTGTTACTTTAGAAGGGTCAATAACTCCTTTCTTCTTTAGGGATTTAAGAATCGGACATGCCATTCCTCCTGCTTGAGCATTTCCATTTTGAACTGCTAAGGCAACAGCATCATGTGATCCTAGAAAAACTCCTTGAAAATCCTTGCCTTTAGTAAGTCCATTTTCAGCAAGAGTTAACTCAGGGAATAATCTACTAGAGGTTGAAGCTGGATCTCCAAGAGCAAAAGTAGTACCTTTGATATCATCAAAACTAGTAACACCTTTTTTAGTGTTTCCAATTATGCAGGAATTATAAGTCTTAGTTCCTCCTTTAATCCTTGCTGCAAAAGGTTCAATATCACTTACTGCTTTAGCTAAAACATAAGATAAAGGTCCAAAGTAAGCTAAATCCAACCTATCGTTTCTAGCTGCTTCAATCATTGAAGAATAATCAGTAGTAACAACTAACTCTATTTCCTTATCAAAGGCTTCAGTTAAGTAATCTTTTAGACCTTGATTATCTTGGATAACGGTTGCAGCATTTTCATCAGGAATTAATGCAACAATTAACTTATCAGGATCAGCACTTGGTCCAGCATTTTTCGTAGAGCATGCCGAAGTAAGCGCCACAAGAGAAATAGTAAAAACGCTTAAAAGAGATTTAAGTTTCATTTTTTTGTTTAAGTTTTTTTAATGAAGTGGTTTTAAACCATTACCACTTCATTTGAGGTAAAATTTGCTTCTTCTGCTATTGGTGAAGATGAATAAATATTTTTTAAAATCTCGTCTGAAAGTTGATCTGATTTACCATTAAAAACTATTTTCCCATGACTTAAGCCAATAATTCTATCTCCATATTCTTTAGCAAAATCAACTTGGTGAAGACTAGTTAATGCGGATATATTATCTTTCTTACAAATATCTTTCAGCATCGATAAAACTTGATGGGAAGTTTTTGGGTCAAGACTAGCTATTGGTTCATCTGCCAAAATCAACGAAGGATTTTGAGCTAAAGCTCTAGCAATTCCTACTCTTTGTTGTTGTCCTCCGCTTAATTCTTTTACTTTTACAAGCGCTTTATCTAAGAGGCTAACTCTATCTATGCAATCGAGAGCAAGTTCTTGATCAAATTTTGGAAGAGGTAAAATGCTTCTAAATAGTGAATGAAATCCAAGTCGACCAGTTAAAACATTTTGGAAAACAGTATTTCTCTCAATCAACTGATGTTGTTGAAATATCATCCCAGTTTTTTTTCTTAAATTCTGAAGATCTTTTTTATTTCTTATTTTTCCTAAATCAAAAAAATCTAACTCTCCTGAAGTTAATGGATTCAATTGATTGATTGTTCTTAGCAAAGTTGATTTACCTGCCCCAGAAGACCCAAGAAGGACTACAAATTCACCTTTATAAATATCTAAGTTTATGGATTTTAAAGCTAGGCTCTCTCCATATTTGACATTAATATTTTTTAAGGAGAGCTTATTATTCACTAAGATTTAATCAATTAAACCTATTTAATACTGATTTGATTATCTTTTTTTTAACTTAAAATTAATAAAAGGTTAAGCGAATTAAAATGTTTGTTTAAATTGTAAAAGCTATTACTTTTTCTTTTTTTTGAAATGAGTCAGATATAAATTTGTAAAATTTGCAATGACTAATAAGATAAGTAAGAAAGTATTTAGCTCCATATTTTTGTAAGTTTTATTAAATTGATAGCATTGACACTTACCCTTTTCAATAGGAATGTTTATTTAAGAATGTTAAAAATATTAGAAAAAAGGTTGGCTTAAATTTGAAAAAACATCTGTTTTAATTCCATTTAAAGATAATTAACTAAACCTTAATTAAACAGATTTATTTTAATTAAACAAACAATATCTTTATTATGTCTTGTTCCATAACCTCAGTTTTTACTTTTAAAATTGAAAGCACTTTCGATGAATGGGCCGCGATATTTGACAGTGCGGAAGCTGAAAAAAGACATTCTGAATTTCTCATTAAGCCACTTTTTAGAGGAGTAAGTAAGGAAGATCCTCAAAAAGTTATTGTTATTCATCAAGCTCCAGAAGGTAATGTTCAAAAGTTTGTGGAAGCTAATGGTGACTGGATGGCAACGCATAGAGTTGACCTTTCAACAATGGAAGAATCATCTTGGACTTCTTCAGCAACATCGGAAAGTTGTTGTGATTAACAAATGAAAAGACTACTATTCCCACTACTAGCTCTCTCAACTATTTTCCTTGCGAGTTGTACTAGTAACTCAAACAAAATAGGTACTCAAAAGGTTTCTGAAACCCAAAGGCAGAGAGAAGTTTGTCTAGATTGGTATGGCTACAGAATTGATACCAAGAAAGCAATTAATGATTTAAATCTAAAAATTGAAACCGAATCAGAATTAATGGCTTACTGTGATTTCTTCAAGAATGTAGCTGATACAAAATAGATTTTTACAAAAGAATTTATTTTTTGGTGTCTTGCGATCTCATTTCTTTTTGTGCTTCCCTAATTCTTTCTTCAAAGACTGATCTTCTATATGGAGTAACTTCTCCATTTTTAGTTGCCAAGATTTGGGCTTCATAAAGCCTCTTGGCTCTTGTAATTTTTTCTCTTATTTGAGAGAGCTCATTCATGATCTTATGCAGTTAATGAGAATCCCGTTCCCTATTCTCATATCATGCGTCCAAATAAATTGGATGAACGTAGAAGTAAACTAACATTAAAAAAAAAGTTCGGATTTAAGATATATTTAAAAAATCTTTAAAAGTAGTTTTTATTTAAATAATTTTAAAAAGAAATTTTATCTAGAGATGAAATTTTTTGGTCCCCTAGGGTTTTCATTTTTTCTGATCAATTGATCTAAAGTATTTTCATCTGAGACGACGATAAAATCATCAAAGTGAATAGTTTGATCGGAGTATTCAATTCCAAATTGTTTTCCTGAATCTCTATAGGCACCGACTCTGATACAAGTTTCATCATAAGGTCCACTCCAATCATAGGTGATACCTTTATAATCAAACATCAATTCGTTATCTTTATAAACTTTCACAAAACCATCCTTACCCCTTGTATTATAAATTCCAATTTTATACGTGCTCCATTCACCTAATGGAGTCACACTTGCATTGTTTGTTGTAAATCTCAAATCATCTCTATCTTTGTTTTTATCGTCCTCTCTATCTTTTTCCCATCTGACAAACCAATCTCCTCCTTTGTTTTTATACTTTGCTCCGATCCTGTGAATATACTTTTCTTCACGAACTTCAGATGATGACATCGCCGATCCTTTCTGCCGGAAATTTTTACTTGCATTTCCTCCGGTATCTCCCCCTATTTTCAATTGATTTCCATTTTTATAATAACGTATTCCTAAAAGAGGACTCTTTCCTCCCTTTTTAATTTGGTTTTTGAATTGAAAAAACATTAATCTGTCGTCAATATGGGTAAAATCTTGAGGAAGTCTTTTTTTGAAACTTATCCACATTTCTTTATCTAAAGCTTTTTTGCATGTCTGAAATTCTGCTCTTTCAGTTTCTCTTCCTTTTTTCATGTAAGGATCATGATTCCATCCATGTTTGACTGTCACCGCAAGATACTTATTACCATCAGTCTCTTTATGGATTATGAATGGTTTTAGACCTGTACCTTTATCATTGATTGTGAACTTATTCTTATTGATTCTCAATCTTCCTTCTTTTCGCTTTTCAAAGCTTTCAAAGAAATTCCAAGGAGATTTTGTTTTTTTATCTACAGAGTCTGGAACAAGGACTTTTTCCCATGAGTATGAATTGCCAGTGGTAAAACACATCAATATGAGAAAAATGTAAAATAATTTTTTCACAATTACCTTACCCCTTGATCATATGGACAGAGTACGTATGGCTTAAATTGTTTCTGTATGAAATTCAGCGTTTATTATTTTGTATAGTCTCCTTGATTGTGGCGATTTGAGGGCATTATTGTAATTTTCAATAAATTCCGAATCATCCAAAATAGATTTATTTTCTCTTTTAAAACTTTCTTTATAAGAATATTTGATATGCCCTATTTCTTGGGCTTGATTTGAGTTTTTGGGAGAAGGTGAATTTTTTATAATCATTTATTATTTTTTTTATATGATTGTCTTCAATATTCAAGGCGTAAAAATATAGAAGACTTATATAACTTAAGATTATTGGATTAAGAAGTTATTAAGTAAAAAATAAATTTGTTTAAAAAATTTCTAAATTTCTAAATTTCTAAATTAAATATTTTTTCTAATAGTCAAAAGTTTATTTAATAAGAATTTAATTCAAAGTTAACAATAGACACTTAAAAAGTAAATATGAATAAGATTCAACTTGTTAATTTCATTACTTTTTCAATTCTTGAAAGTAAAAGAGTTGAAGACAGATTATGTAGAAAAGAAATTTATAGCTATCTTACCCAACTAAATAAAAAACAATTAAAAGCAATTACAAGTGAATTTATCATCTAAAAAATCATGAAAAAGCTACTGGTTTTATTTATCCTTATTATTACTTCTTGCAGTACAAAAGATGAATTATCCATTACCCAAGATGATTTATCCATTACAAAAGATGAAATTTCGATTAAGAAAGATAAATCATCCATTACTGATGAAAAAAAATTGTTTTATGTAACTAAAGAAACTGCTGTTCGTCTTTGTGGAGGTAAATCCAGAATAATTGAAAGTGAAAATGAAGAAATCATCAAAATAGAAGTCAAAGATTTTTCAAGTGCTGAAAAAGAAAAATTTGTTCAATTTACTCTCGTTGAGACAGATAGAAAAGGTGGGAAATATAGAATTGTTAATTGTTATCCAAATAAAGATCCGAAAAAATCGGTAATTAAAACAATCAAGACTAATTACAA
>ENA-OSEY01001658-OSEY01001658.1-marine-metagenome-genome-assembly--contig:-NODE-1658-length-15112-cov-20.053542_pt1 | contig 15112 bp, 11 predicted proteins | sample MGYA00248465_ERZ534230 | MGnify/ENA primary metagenome ERZ534230 (study PRJEB26409, sample SAMN06344110) | marine metagenome | isolation source: Sea water from surface | place: Atlantic Ocean:Southern...
AATATATAATAAAGAAAACTTACCAATTGATGTAATAATTTCACCTGAACTTGAAATTGCAAAATCCCTGCAAAGAAAACTAGAGGCACCAGGTGCACTAGATAATATTCCTTTTGCAGAAAATAAGATAAGACTTTTAGAGATATTAATTAATACAGATTGTCCTATTCAAGGTATTAAACTTAACGAATTGACTAAAAAATTTCCCGATTTAGAGGCAAATATCTTGGGTGTTATTAGAAATAACAAGTTTGTAATTTTAAAGAAAAATGATGTTATGCAAATAAATGATAAGGCTTATGTAATAATCAACTCGTCTCAAATGGCAAAAACATTAATTGCTTTTGGTCATAACGAAAAAATTTCAAACAAAATATTAATAATCGGTGGAGGTAATATAGGATTTAACCTAGCCAAAAATATAGAAAAATCGTTTGAGTCTGCTCGAATAAAAATTATAGAAAAGGATAAAACTAGGGCTGAATTTATTGCAAATGAATTGAACAATACAATTATTATTAATGGCAATGGACTGGATGAAGATGTTTTATCAGAGGCAAATCTTGAAGAAGTGGAAACTGTTTTAGCTCTTACAAATGATGATGAGGATAATTTAATGGTAAGTGTACTCGTTGAGAAATTTGCTAAAGAAAAAAGAACAATGGCTTTAATAAATAAACCTAATTATACATTATTACAATCGTCTTTAAAAATAAATGACCTTGTAGATCCAAGGATGAGTACGGTTTCAAGTATTTTAAAACATGTTCATAAAGGTACCATAGAGACAGCATACAGTATTCTAAATGGTGAATATGAAGTTATAGAAGCTGAGATTATTGAAACTTCAGAGTTAATAAATAAAGAACTTAAAAATGCAAATCTTCCAGAAGAAATCAGAATAGGAGCTATACTAAGAGGCAAAGATATTATTATACCAAGATCAAACTTTATTTTTCAAAAAGATGATAAAGTAGTTTTTTTAGCAAAAAATGATCAAATACAAACAGTAGAAAACATGTTTCGTATCAGTGCAATTTAAATACTGATGTATCAATTCAATATTTATTACTTAAGATTTTTTACAACGATAATTTCTATATTATGTTTTTTTAATATTTTATATTCTTATTATTTTAATTTATATCTTAATATAGATGCATATTTTTATACTTTTTTAATCTCTTTAATACCATTACTGAGCTTTTTGATAAAATCCTCTGATGTAAAAAAAGTATCTATATATTATAAAATACAAACAGTAATTTTGGGTTATTTTACATTACCAGTTATAATTGCGCTTCCATACTACCTGAGTATTTACAACATATCTTTTATAGACGCATATTTTGAGTCAATCTCAGGTTTTACTTCTACTGGATTTACAATTTTTGAAAATATAAAACATCTTGATGAAAGTATAATAATTTGGAGATCATCTTCACAATGGATTGGTGGGTTATATTTTCTTTTTTCCATACTTTTGTTAATTGATATATTTGATGATAATTTAAAAAAAACTATTACGAATTTTTTATCTTTTAACTCATCTGAAATTTTTAAACAATTTTCAAAAATACTTATATTCTATATTTTACTGACCTTAATTATTTTTTTTATATATAATATTTTTGAATTTAGGTCCTTCATTTCACTAAATCTTGCATTATCAGTAATTTCTTCAGGCGGTTTTTTACCAACCAATAATCTCTCTTCAATTCTAAATAATGAACTAAAAATTAATTTATTTTCTTTAACTTTGTTAATATCTTTTTTTGGATTGTTTTTTTTGTATAATGTTTTTTTAATAAAAAATAAGGGTTTAAAATCGATACAAGAAGATCTTTACCTGTTATTTTATTTATTATTTGTTTACTCAATTTTCTTTATTTTTTCAGATAAAAATATTGACTTTAATTATCTCTTTTTAGCCATATCAAGTAGTGTTTCAAATGTAGGTATTTCTCTTGAAAAAACTCCACAAAAATTTGCATTTATATTTTTGTTATTAATAATAGTAGGAGGGTCCTTTTTTTCAACTAGCTCTGGATTAAGATTTGTTAAAATATATTCTCTTATAAAATTTTCCATTAACGAGCTTATTTCTCATTCAAAACCTAAAAATATATTTCTAAATAAATTAGCTTTTAGTGATAAAAATATGAATTTAGATGACTTTTATAAATACTTTTTAACAATTATAATTTTTATAATCTCGCTCATTATTCTTTCTAGCATACTTTCAATTATGGGCCTTTCTATTGATGAGGCATTTAAATTATCAATTTTAACCCTCATGAATACAGTCAATTCAACTATGACAGGCTTGCCAAATTTTAATTTTCAAGAAATAAACCACATTTCAAAATATAGTCTTATTTTGTTTATGATTATCGGCAGGGTTGAATTAATTACAATACTAATTCTTTGCAAAAAATTCTTCTTTAAAAACTAATTTAATAATATAAGTAAACATATAAAAATGCGCCCTTAGCTCAGCTGGATAGAGCAACGGTTTTCTAAACCGTGGGTCGGAGGTTCGAATCCTTCAGGGCGCGCCATAAATATCAATAAATCCTTATAATTTTATCATTGATGAGTTATTCACTTTCTGCTTTACTAAACATATTCAAAAATAACCTTTTTGAATATTTGTTAACAAATAAACGAACAAGAAGAGGAATAATAATGTTCAAATTAATTAAACAATTTACTTCTTTTGTTGCAATGGTAGCGGTGTTGTTTGCATTTACTACTGAAACTATGGCAGCGAAAAAGTCAAAAACATTAAAAAACACTCAGAAAAAAGGTTTTGTGAGATGTGGTGTTTCACAAGGTCTTCCTGGTTTCTCAAATGCTGATGCATCTGGTAACTGGACTGGTGTTGACGTTGATGTATGTAGAGCAGTAGCTGCTGCTGTATTAGGTGATGCAAATAAAGTTAAATTTACTCCACTTAGTGCAAAAGAAAGATTTACAGCTTTAACATCTGGAGAAATTGATGTTTTATCAAGAAATACTACTTGGACACTTTCTAGAGATGCTGACATTGGGTTAACTTTTGTTGGTGTAAACTTTTATGATGGTCAAGGTTTCATGGTAAGAAAAAGCTCTGGAATTACTTCAACGAGTCAATTTAAAGACGGTATTTCTGCATGTACTAACATTGGTACAACGACAGAGCTAAATATGAGAGACTTTTTTAATTCAAAAGGTATTTCATACGAGCCTGTAGCTTTTGAAAAAGCTGACGAAGTCGTTGCTGCTTATGATGCTGGTAGATGTGATACATATACAACTGATAAATCTGGTTTAGCTGCTCAAAGAACAAAAATGAGCAATCCAGATGAACATATTGTATTACCAGAAACAATTTCAAAAGAGCCACTTGGACCTGTTGTTAGACAAGGTGATTCAGTGTGGGAAGATATTGTAAGATGGTCTTTAAACACTATGATCGAAGCTGAAGAGTACGGTATTACATCAGCTAATGCAGATTCTATGAAAACTTCTGATAATCCAGCAATCAAAAGATTAGTTGGTGCAGAAGGTGAATTAGGTGCTGCTTTTGGTCTAGATAATGAGTGGAGTTTAAGAATTATCAAGCAAGTTGGTAACTATGGAGAAAGCTATAAGAGAAATATTGCTGATCCTGGTATTCTACCAGACAGAGGTCCAAATGAATTATGGACAAAAGGTGGAATTTTATACGTACCACCAGCAAGATAAGGCTTATTAAATAAGTTTAAAAAGGGCTAGATTTTTCTAGCCCTTTTTTTTATTGTCCGTAAAAATGAAATTTAGAATTTTAGCTTACTTATTTTTTTTTGTTGGAATTGCAGATCTATTTATAAAAATTTTCTATGGAAATATATTTAGTGATTTAACAGAAGATTACTACGAAATTGCAAATCCAATACTAGTATTTACACCAGTTTTATTTTTCTCAATTGGAGGAATATTTTTAAAGGAATCAAAAGTAAGTTTAACCCTAGAAAATTTCGGCACATCTAGAATTAAATATTACTCACCCCAATTTATATGCTTATCTGTTGTAGTATTAATTTTTTTATTTTTCACATTCAATGCTCAAATGAATATGGAAAATAGAGGTATAGATTTTGGTTTTGGTTTTTTAACTCAAGAAGCATCGTTTGATATGCAATTTAGTCTGATGGATTATGATGGACAAGATCCTTATTGGTGGGCTTATGTTGTTGCATTATTAAATACATTATTAGTTGCAGTTTTAGGAATTATATTTTGTACAATTATAGGTGTCATTGTTGGTATAGCTAGATTGTCTCCAAATTTTTTAATAAGAAATAGTGCTGCTTGGTATGTAGAGTTTTTTAGAAATATACCATTATTATTACAAATATTTTTTTGGTATTATGCAGCCCTAAGAGCACTTCCTTTACCACAAGATGCAAGTCCATTATTTGGTGTCACTTATTTAACTATTAAGGGATACTATATGCCTGCTTTTATATGGAATAATTTAAATATATTCCTTTACTCAATTTTAGCTGCAATTATAGCTATTATTTTTATCAGATATTATGCAAATAAATTAAGAGATAACGAGGGAAAACAAATTCCAGTATTTTATATCTCTTTAATAATTTTAATTATACTTCCAGCTTTTACATTTTTAGCAGGAGGAGTTTCATTAAATTTCGAGATACCAGTTTTAAAGCAGCTTTCAGCTACCTCATTTATATATGACGGAGGTATAGCTGTTCCACCAGAGTTAATTGCACTTACATTAGCTTTATCCTTATATACAGCGACATTTGTAGCAGAGTGTGTAAGGGCAGGTATACAGGGTATAAGCAAGGGACAAAAAGAGGCCGCTGCATCATTAGGTTTAACTCCTAATCAGGTTTTAAAACTTGTAATCATGCCTCAAGCATTAAGAATAATAATACCACCAACTACAAACCAATATCTTAATTTAACAAAAAATTCTTCATTAGCTGCTGCTATTGCATATCCAGATCTTGTTTTAGTTTTTGCAGGAACAGCCTTGATGCAAACTGGTAGAGCGATAGAAATTGTATCTATTACAATGTTAACATACTTATCCATAAGTCTAGCAATTGCTGCATTAATGAATTGGTATAATAAACTAATTGAGATCAAGGAAAAATAATGAGTAAATTTACATTCTTAAAATCTGATAGAAGTAACATACAATTAGTTTTAATAACTGGTACTTTTTTAATCACAATTAGTATTTTAGATGTTTTTTTAAATTCTTTTTTTAGGTTAAACTTAATTTCTTTCCTTCCAAGTAAAGTTAGTTTTTTAACACCCTTCATTATTGGTATGATTGGACTTAACTTAATTAGAATAGAATTTTCTGGAAATAGGTTTTTAGATACATTAAACAAAAATATAAACACTTCAAATTTTAATGCAGCATTAACACTATTAATAATTTTTGTTATTTTTAAAGCTATTCCACCTTCGTTAAGTTGGATGATATTGGACGCAAATATTTCTGGAGACACTAAAGAGGCATGCACAGGAACCGGCGCATGCTGGACATATATAAAAGTTTGGTTCAGAAGGTTTATGTATGGAATGTATCCAAATGAGCAACATTGGAGAATAAATACAGCATTTCTTTTAGTTATAGGCTTGGGAACTTTTGGGTTATTTGCAACCGAAAAAATGAAAAAATTCTTAGCACTGTATTATGTTGTTATCTATCCAATTATTGCTTTTTTAATAATCTATTATTTAATTTCTGGTGGATATTTTGGTTTAGAGTGGATTGAGACAGGTGCTTGGGGTGGATTATCTTTAACATTTATTGTTTCATTTTTTTGTTTAATTTTCTGTTTTCCTTTAGGAATGATTTTAGCATTAGGCAGAAGATCTAATCTCCCTGCTGTTAGATATATCTCGATAGGATATATAGAGTTTTGGAGAGGGGTTCCTTTAATCACTGTATTATTTATGTCTTCAGTAATGTTCCCTATGTTTTTGCCAGAAGACTTTTTTATGGATAAATTAGTTAGAGTAATAATTGCAATAACTTTATTTGAGGGTGCATATTGTGCAGAGGTAATTAGAGGAGGTTTACAATCTCTTCCAAGGGGTCAATATGATGCTGCAAAATCCCTTGGCATGGGTTATTGGAAAATGCATATTTTTGTTATATTACCACAGGCTTTAAAATTAGTTATTCCAGGAATTTGTAATACTTTTTTAGCTCTTGTAAAAGATACTCCACTGATATTCGTGGTGGGTTTAGCAGAATTAGCAGGAATGCTTGCATTAGCAAAAACTAATCCAAAATGGCTAGGTTTTGCAATGGAAGGATATATATTTGCTGCTATAATTTTTTGGATAATTTGTTATGCTATGAGTAAATATAGTTATAACCTTGAGGAAAAATATAAAACAGATAGATAAATAAATGTCAGAAGCAATAATCAAAATTCAAAATATGAACAAGTGGTTTGGGGATTTTCAAGTTCTAAAAGATATAAATCTAGAAGTTGAAAAAAATAAAAAAATAGTAGTATGTGGTCCTTCAGGCTCTGGTAAATCAACATTAATTAGATGTATAAATAGATTAGAAGAACATCAAAAAGGCAGCATTGTAGTAGATGGAACAGAATTAAGTGAAAATACTAAAAATATAGAGCAAATTAGAGCTGAAGTTGGAATGGTTTTTCAACAGTTTAATCTATTTCCTCATTTATCAATCTTAGACAACTGTACATTAGCACCAATATGGGTGAGAAAAATGCCAAAAAAACAAGCTCAAGAATTAGCTATGCAACAGCTTGAGAAAGTACAAATTTCAGATCAAGCGCAGAAATTTCCAGGTCAACTTTCAGGAGGTCAACAGCAAAGATGTGCAATAGCAAGAGCATTGTGTATGGAGCCAAAAATAATGCTTTTTGATGAGCCTACTTCTGCTTTAGATCCAGAAATGATTAAAGAAGTGCTTGATGCAATGGTAAATTTAGCAAAAGGCGGTATGACAATGATAGTTGTAACTCATGAAATGGGCTTTGCAAAAGAGGTAGCTGACGAGGTTATATTTATGGATGAGGGCATGATAGTTGAAAAAGCTGAGACAAAAGAATTTTTTGCAAATCCAAAAAGTGAAAGAACAAAGCTGTTTTTAAGCCAAATTTTATAACAATTCTAATCTAAAATCTTTAAAAATTTCTTGACAAGTTTACTAAATCTTAAAGAAAAACTATTTTTTTATAAATTATTTTACTTGAAATACCTTTTCTAATTATATTAACTCAATAAAAATTCATAATTAAGAGGGGTCTTAATGGAAGAAAATTTTAATAAACATTTGGGTAATAAACTTAAGTTAAGAAGATTAGCACTAGGTCTTACACAAACTAAAGTAGCAAAAGCAATCAACGTCACATTTCAACAAATTCAAAAATACGAAAAGGGAACAAATGGAGTTAGTTCAATAAGACTTCTTCAATTGTCAAATTATTTAAAAGTGCCAATAAATTATTTTTTTGAAGATTTTTCAGAGTATTTAATTAATATTGAAAAATCTAAAGAGGGTCACATGAATGTGAATTATAATTTTTTGATAAAACTATATTCTGAACTAAATCAAGATCAAAAAATTAAATTTAGTAAAACTCTTCAATCCTCAGGAAATCTTATTTCTAAAGTTGTCTAGTTGGCTCCTCGGGCAGGACTCGAACCTGCGACCAATTGATTAACAGTCAACTGCTCTACCAACTGAGCTACCGAGGAATGTAAAAAGCAAACTTACTTTTTTTTTTAACTAAAACAAGATTTTTTTTGGAGGCAACGCCCGGAATCGAACCGGGATACAAGGATTTGCAATCCTCTGCGTAACCATTCCGCCACGTTGCCAATAGGTTTAAAATAGTCAGCCTAAATAGCTTATATAACTGTTTTAAAATTAGTCCATTATTTTTAGTATTAAATTAGATCTTTGTTTATTTATCAGTTTAATTTATAAAATAACTAGTTCATGAGCGGAAATAATTATAATCATTCTGAAGTTGAGGATAAAATATATAGTTATTGGGAGAAGAACAGACTTTTTCAACCAAAAAAAAATAAGAAGAAGTTTTCAATTGTAATACCCCCTCCTAATGTAACTGGAAATTTACATATGGGGCATGCTCTAAATAATTCTATTCAGGATTTGTTAACAAGATTTCATAGAATGAATAATTACGAAACTTTATGGCAACCAGGAACAGATCATGCTGGTATTGCCACACAGGCTTTAGTAGAAAAAAAATTAGAAAAAGAAGGTCATAGCAAACATGATTTAGGTCGCGAAAAATTCATTAATCAAGTTTGGGAATGGAAAAATCAATATGGCGATATTATTATTAATCAATTGAAAAAACTAGGCTGTTCATGTGATTGGTCGAGAAACGCTTTCACGATGGATGAAAATCTATCAAAATCCGTTATTAAAGTATTTGTTGATCTTTACAAAAAAGGCCTGATTTATAAATCTAAAAAATTAGTAAATTGGGATACAGTTCTTAAAACAGCAATATCTGACCTAGAAGTTGATCAAAGAGAGGTAAATTCAAAATTATATTATATAAAATATCCAATCGAAAACAGTGAAAATTTTATCACTATAGCTACAACAAGACCTGAAACAATGTTAGGTGATACAGCTGTAGCGGTAAATCCCAAAGATAAAAGATACAAAAATTTAGTTTCAAAAAATGTAATTTTACCAATTGTAGAAAAAAAAATAAAAATTATAGCAGACGATTATGCTGACCCTGAACAAGGTACCGGAGCTGTTAAAATAACCCCAGCTCATGATTTTAATGATTATGAAGTTGGTATAAGAAATAAACTAGAAATAATTAATATCTTTACTGAGGATGGTAAAATTAACAAAAATGCACCAAGTGAATATGTTGGACTAGATAGATTTGAAGCCCGTAAAAAAATAATATCAGAATTAAAAAATAAAAATTTGTTTGTTAAAGACGAAGATATTAAAAATAAAGTTCCATATGGAGATAGATCAAATTCTATAATAGAACCTTATTTAACCGAGCAATGGTTTGCTGATGCAAAAAAATTATCAAACAAAGCAAAAAAAATAGTTAGATCAAAAAAGACTAAATTTTTTCCAACCAATTGGTCTAAAACATATTTTCAATGGATGGACAATATTGAACCTTGGTGTGTATCGAGACAGCTTTGGTGGGGTCATCAAATACCTGCTTGGTATGGACCAGATAAAAAAATATTTGTAGCAGAAAATGAAAATGACGCAAAAAAATTAGCTAAGAAATATTACAAAAAAGACGTGACAATTAATAGAGATCCTGATGTTTTAGATACTTGGTTTTCATCTGGGCTTTGGCCTTTTGCAACACTTGGTTGGCCAAAGAAAAATGATTATTTAAATAAATTTTATCCTACTACCGTTTTGGTTACAGGTTTTGATATAATATTTTTTTGGGTTGCAAGAATGATGATGCTTGGAATGGAATTTCTAAATAAAGAACCGTTTAAAGATATATACGTCCACGCTTTAGTGAGAGATGAGAAAGGACAAAAAATGTCTAAATCAAAAGGTAATGTAATTGATCCTTTAGAATTAATTAATAAGTATAGTGCAGATGCCTTAAGATTTACTCTTCTTTCTATGGCTTCACCAGGTAGAGATGTAAAGTTATCTGAAGACAGAGTTAAAGGATACAGAAATCTTTTAAATAAGTTATGGAACGCAAATAATTTTTTAATTCAAAATAAATGTAATTTTTCTGAAAAAAAACCAAAAAAAATTAATATAAATATTAATAATTGGATTTTTAATGAATTAGTAAAAGTTAAAAAAGATGTAGAGGCAAAAATAAAAGAATATAGATTTGATGAAGCATCTAGACTTATTTATCAGTTTGTATGGAATTCTTATTGTGATTGGTATTTAGAGCTTTCGAAAACTATACTTTACTCGAATGATAAGAAAAAAATTAAAGAAACACAGGATGTTTCTGGTTTCATTTTCACCCAAATATTAATTCTGATGCACCCATTCATACCGTTTGTAACTGAGGAAATATGGCTAAAAAATAAGCTAGATAAATCAGGTAAAAATTACCTTATGTTTTCTAATTGGATTAATGAAAAACCAATAAAAAATAATGAAATAAAAAATGTTGAAAATATTATCAATTTTACCTCTTCTCTTAGATCATTTAAGAACGAGCTTAATATAAGTCCTGGCTCATTTGTTGATGTATCATTAGGCAGTATAAAGAATAAAAAGTCCAATTTTTATGCAAAAAATGAAAATACTTTAAAAAAAATAGCTAGAGTAAATAATTTTTTCAATAAAGATTTGGATAAACCTTCAGCAACTATGGTAATTGGTGGTGATATAATCAAGATTTATTTTGAAGAGAATATAGATCTTAAAATCATTAAAGAAAATCTTATAAAAAAACAAAATAAATATAATTCGGAAATGGAAGGCATTAATAAAAGGTTACAAAATAAAAATTTTGTAGATAGAGCTCCCAAAACTGTTGTTGAACAAGAAAAAAATAACTATAATAATTTAAAAAATGATGTTAAGAAAATTTCATTAATAATTCAAAATCTATAATGTTAAAATTTAATAAAAAGAAATTACCTAGCAGACATACATCAGTAGGACCTGATAAAGCACCACAAAGATCGTTTTATTATGCAATGGATTTAACCGAAAAAGATGTCGCCAAACCTTTCGTTGGGGTAGTTTCAACATGGAATGAAGCAGCACCATGCAATATTGCCTTAATGAGGCAGGCACAATCTGTTAAAAAAGGAGTTAAAAGCAACGGTGGAACTCCAAGAGAATTTTGTACAATTACTGTAACTGATGGAATTGCGATGGGCCATGAAGGTATGAAATCATCATTAATTTCAAGAGACGTAATTGCAGATTCAACAGAATTAACAGTAAGAGGTCATTGTTATGATGCATTAGTTGGTGTTGCAGGATGTGATAAATCGTTACCAGGTCTAATGATGGCGATGGTTAGGTTGAATGTGCCAAGCGTTTTTATTTACGGTGGATCTATCTTGCCTGGAAGATTTAATGGTAAAGATGTGACTGTAGTTGATGTATTTGAAGGTGTAGGAAAATATTCTTCAGGTAAAATGTCAGCACACGCATTAAGAAAACTTGAATTAAAAGCTTGTCCGAGTTCAGGAGCCTGTGGTGGACAATTTACAGCAAATACTATGGCATGTGTTTCAGAAGCAATTGGACTAGCATTACCTTATTCAGCAGGAACACCAGCTCCTTATGAGCAAAGAGATAAGTACGCAATGTTAAGTGGAAAAGCTGTAATGAACTTGCTTAAGAAAAATATCAGACCAAGAGATATAGTTACAAGAAAAGCTTTAGAAAATGCAGCTACAATAGTTGCAGCAACAGGTGGTTCAACAAACGCAGCATTACATTTACCAGCAATTGCAAATGAAGTAGGTATTAAATTTGATTTAATGGATGTTGCAAAAATTTTTAAAAAAACTCCTTATCTTGCTGATCTTAAACCAGGTGGAAGATATGTTGCAAAAGATATGTGGCAAGCAGGAGGAGTACCAATGTTATTAAAAACTTTAATGGATGGTGGATACATACATGGAGATTGTTTAACTGTAACTGGTAAAACAATGAGAGAAAATTTAAAAAAAGTTAAATTTAATTTAAAACAAAGAGTAATGAGAAAACATAATAATCCTTTATCTCCAGATGGAGGTGTAGTTGGATTAAAAGGAAACTTAGCACCCGAAGGTGCAATTGTTAAAGTTGCAGGTCTTAAAAAATTACAATTTACAGGAAGAGCAAGATGTTTTGATACTGAGGAAGCTGCATTTAAAGCTGTTCAAAAAAAACAATACAAAGATGGAGACATCATAATTATTAGATACGAAGGACCAAGAGGTGGACCAGGTATGAGAGAAATGCTTCAAACAACTGGAGCTATTTACGGCCAAGGAAAAGGTGAAAAAGTTGCACTTATAACTGACGGAAGGTTTTCTGGTGCTACTAGGGGCTTTTGTATCGGTCATGTAGGTCCTGAGGCCTCTATAGGCGGTCCAATAGCACTTTTACGTAATGGTGATGTAATTGATATAGATGCTAAAAAAGGAACTATTAACGTAAGATTATCAAAAAAAGAACTATCGAAAAGAAAGAAAAAATGGAAACCAAAGAAAATTAACTTTGGTAATGGAACTCTTTGGAAATATGCACAAACTGTTGGACCTGCATATCTAGGAGCACCAACACATCCAGGAGCAAAAAACGAAGTAAAAGTTTACGCTGATATTTAATGAAAATTAGACCAGTTATTTTGTGTGGTGGAGCAGGCACTCGACTGTGGGAAGATAAAAAACACCATCAACCAAAGCAGTTTATTGACTTTGGAGGATGGAACCTGATGGAAAAAACATTAGAAAGGATTAAAAATCCGATCTTCGATTATCCCATCATAAGCACTAATAACAAATATTTATCACAAGTAAGAAGATCTTTAAAAAATGCTAAAATAAAGAAATTTAAAATTGTGCTTGAGCCAGCTAAAAAGAATACAGCACCAGCAATACTTTCTTCTGCATTGATTAAAGATATTCCATTAAAACAATCTCTAATGTATTTTGCTGCAGATCATTTAATTGAAAAAACAAGTATTTTTAATAGATCAATTAAGAACAATGTAAAAAATCTAGACGATAAAAATATATTTATATTTGGGATTAAACCTACCAATCCATCAAGCGAATATGGTTACTTTTTAACAAAAAAGATTAAAAATATTAATAAAGTTTCAAAGTTTATTGAAAAACCTAATATTTTAAAAGCTAAACAGGTCATAAAGAAAAAAGGTTACTGGAATTCAGGTATGTTTTTTTTAAGGAAAGACTCGATAATTAATAATTTTAAAAAATATCAACCAAAAACTTATAAGAGCTGTTTACTATCAGTAAATAAATCAAAATACAAAAATAATACTTATTATTTAAACAAATCGGCATTTATTAAGTCAGTTGAAAAATCTTTTGATTATGCAATCCTTGAAAAATCAAAAAACATTAATGCTATAAAATTGGATATTCCTTGGTCTGATCTAGGAAGTTGGAAAGAAATTTCAAAAATTTTTAATAAAAATAAATCAAAATATTTCAAAAAAAAGAATGTTTTTTATAGACCATGGGGAAGTTATACCAACTTATTCAGAGGTAAAAATTTCTTAGTTAAAGAATTAAATGTAAAATCAAAAGGTATATTAAGTCTACAAAAACATCATCATCGATCTGAGCACTGGTTAATTACCCAAGGTAAACCTTTAATTACATTAAATAAGAAAAAATTATCAAAATCTGTAAATGAATCTATATATATTCCAAAGGGTGCTATTCATAGAATAGAAAATCCATTTAAAATTAACGTAAAAATTTTAGAAATTCAGAAAGGATCTATTCTAAAAGAAACTGATATTGTAAGATACCAAGACATATATGGAAGAGTAGGTTAAATCATGAATTTAATTTCGGGTTATATTTTTTTATTTCTAGCAATTATTTTAGGAATTGCTGCTAATGGTTTTTTAAAAACCACTAATGGCTTTACAAATATTTATCCAACTATTTTTTGTGTGATCTCAATTATTTTATGTCTATTTTGCTTATCTAAAGCAATGAATATAATTCCAGTAGGTTTTACTTATGCAACATATGGAGGAATAACAATTACTGCAGTAACGATCTTTGGTATTTTAAAATATAATCAATTGCCTAATATTTATGGAACTATTGGTATAATCTTAATAATTATAGGTGTTATTCTTGTAAATTATTTAGGAAAAGTAAGTTCTTAGATATTTTAACAAATCTGTAACATTTGAATGAGATAATTTTATATGGAACTTTTAACATTTGTTTTGTTAATCATAATAGCTATTTTGTTATTTTTTCTTTTAAAAAAAGAAAGAGTCTTAGGTATTAATACTGAAGTTAAAATTGAAGATAAAAAGTTAGATGAAGATGAAAGTAAAAAATATAGAGAAACTATTTATAATCTTTTAAATTACATTCCAGAAGGAATTATAATTCTAAACAAATCTAAGGAAATAATATTTAGTAATAGTTCAGCCAGTAAAAGATTTCAAACAAAGTTGAATGAAAATATAAGTGGATTTTTAAGAAATCCCGACTTGTTAAGTTCAATTGAGAAAGCTTTTAATGGAGAAAATTCTAATGACCTTGAAATAGAGCTACGAAACCCTTCAGTTCTTAGAATGAATGTAACAATTTACCAAGATAATCATAATTTATTTTTTGATGAGCCATCTTGCTTGCTTTTTATGAGAGATTTAACTGAATTTCATAAATTTCAACAATTAAAATCAGACTTTGTTGCAAATGTTTCCCACGAACTTAGAACCCCATTGCAATCTATTAAGATGGGACTTGAGACATTTGAAAATAATGCAGATTTAAAAAAGAACTCTGAAGTTACTAATTTATTACCAGTAATGAGCTCTCAATCTGAAAGAATGGAAAATTTAATAAGAGATTTGTTATCACTATCAAAAATTGAGCTGCAGGAGCATATAAGGCCTACACACGAAATAGATTTAATAGAAGTGCTTAGTTACGTGATTAAGACTTATGAAAACATTGTTAAAAAAAATAACATCAATTTAAATCTGCAAAAAACTGAGAATTTCAAAATTATTGGTGATCGGGATAAATTAATAGAAATTTTTACTAACCTTATTGATAATTCAATTAAATATAGTGAGAAGGGTAAAGAAATTAAAATTGCCACGAAAAAAGAGGGTGATTTAAATATTGTCTCTATATCAGATCAAGGAATAGGAATTCCTAAGGAATTTATTCATAGAATCACTGAAAGATTTTTCACTGTTGATCCTAGTAAAAGTCGGAGTGTTGGTGGAACAGGCTTAGGACTAGCTATTGTTAAACATCTTGTTTCTCAACATAGAGGCGAAATGATTATTAATAGTGAGGAAAATCAAGGAACTACTATAGATTTGAAATTTAATTCAATTTAATTCAACTAAAAAGTTAGCCTTTG
>ENA-OSEY01001659-OSEY01001659.1-marine-metagenome-genome-assembly--contig:-NODE-1659-length-15107-cov-3.248237_pt1 | contig 15107 bp, 13 predicted proteins | sample MGYA00248465_ERZ534230 | MGnify/ENA primary metagenome ERZ534230 (study PRJEB26409, sample SAMN06344110) | marine metagenome | isolation source: Sea water from surface | place: Atlantic Ocean:Southern...
AAGATGGAGGAAACACCTATGAAATATAGTGCAAAATGCCATTGTGGTGAAATAACTGTCGAAATGGAACATGACCCTATGATGCAGTTTATGTGTCATTGTTCTATATGCCATCAAAGAATTGGAACTTCTATTTCTGCTTTAGCTTGGCCTGAACATGAAATAAATATAACTGGTAGTTTAAAATCTTACAAAATAGTTGGTGGTAGTGGTATGGATATGTATTACTATTACTGTCCATCTTGTAGTTGTTTTATATATAATAAACCTGATCTTCTTGAAGGAATGGCTTATATCCCAGCTGGATTATTAGGAGATCAAATAGAATTTAAACCAACAGTTGAATTATGGTCAGGCAATAGACCCAAATGGATGCATAAAGCTCCCTCCATAATTGAGTCTTTTAGCGACAATGGCACCTTAGAAAGACTTCAAGAGTTATTAGAAAATCTAGATCAAAGAGACTAATTTAATAAAAATTTTATTTTTATACTGATGCTAAAGAAAGTATAACTACTAAAATCAAACTTATTGCCATCAAATATCTTACTATATTTTTGATAGTTTTACTCAAAGGCAATTCATAAAATAAAACTCCTGCATATAACCAAATTAAATGTATAGGAATCCAAATTAAATTACTTATTAACAGTTTTAATAAAATTTCTGTTAAAAAATTTGAGGGATAGAAAACAAAACCTGAATAAAAAGATAAATTAACTATGTATGCTTTTGGATTAATAAGCTGTAAGAATATTCCATGTTTAATTCCAGGCATAGTTTGGGATTTTAAAAAATTTAAATTGGCATCTTTAAACATAATTTTTAATGATAGATATATAAAAAAAATTGATGAAAAAAATAAACAAATAGTTCTAACTATAGGATAAGAAAAAATAACACTTGCTAGACCAGAAATAACTAATAAGGCAACAATGTTAGTACCCAAAAAAAGTCCAAAAACATATCTTATACCTGATCTAAACCCATAAGCGGTTCCTACTCCAGCGGTTGATAAAACCCCGGGACCAGGAGTAATTATAAGGAAGAAAACACCAAAAGCGAAAATAATCAAAAGGATAAGTCTCTAAGGCAAATAAAAATATTTATGTATCAATAAAACATAAGATAAGTATTTTAAAGAATAAAATAAATTTATCATTTTAATATAAATAATTATTCTCTGATAATTCTAAAATTAGTTTACTCAAGTCATTAAAATATATAAAATATAAATGATTTTTTTTTGTTAAGCAGAGAACATAATTGGACGATAAAGAATTTGGTACTCGAGATAAACGTGGTGATTGGGCTCCAATTAAGTTATTAGAGCCAGCCCCTCTTTGGTTATTTCCACCTAAACCAAAAAAAATATTGGCTTGGATACCTGCATATTTTTTTCCTTATAATGTACTATTTATGATTTCCTCAATTATTTATTGGTTTCTCGTTATACCCCCAGTGGAAACTATGTCTAATTTTTCATGGGATTGGACTATTAATATTTTAGTTATTAATATGGTTTTGGCTTTTATTTGGTATCAAGGATGGGAAGTTCCCCTTTACATAAAGAAAAAACAAGCAAATAGATTCAAATATAATAAAAGTTTCCCTCAGGATATTAAAAATAAGTTTTTTTGGTTCAAAAACCAAACAATAGATAATATGACAAGATCAATGCTTTTTGGTGTTCCAATATGGTCTATGCTTCAAATTCTAATGTTATGGACTTTTTCCAATGGATACATACCTTGGATTAATTTTTCAGAGAATAAAATATGGTTCATTCTTATGATTTTAGTTGTACCTATAATTCATGATTTTCATTTTTACTGCATTCATAGACTAATACACATTCCTATACTATACAAATGGGTGCATTCTGTTCATCATAAATCAGTTAATCCAAGTCCATGGTCATCGCTATCTATGCATCCAGTTGAACACATTTTATATTTTGGTACAGTTTTTTGGCATTTTTTACTTCCATCTAATCCAATTATAGCACTTTATCAATTACATTTTGCAGGCTTTGGAGCTGTACCAGGTCATATTGGTTTTGATAAAGTTGAAATATCAGCGAAAAAAGCATTTGATACTCATGCATATATGCATTACCTTCATCATAAATACTTTAACGTTAATTATGGTGGTGATGGGTTAGTACCATTTGATAGAGTTTTTGGGACATACCACGATGGATCCAAAGAGTCAGACATTAGATTTAAACCTAAGACTTAATTGACTAAACTTTTCAGAAAAATATTTTAAAAAATTATTTGAGAAAAATGATATTTATTGAAGTTATAGAGATTGTTTTTCCAGTTTTTTTTCTTTCATTTCTTGGTTTTTTTTGGGTTAAAAAGGGATTTGAATATCCTATGCAATTTGTAACTAGGTTGTGTATGAACATAGCAGTTCCTTGCCTTGTATTCGTTTCACTCATGAATACTAAAATAGACATAAAACTTTTATTTAATTTTACTCTAGTTACTCTTTTTACCTATGCATTAATAATTATAACCTTTTTTTTTGTCATCAAATTAATTAAAATAAATTCCAAAACATATTTAGCTCCTTTATCTTTTGGCAATACTGGCAATATTGGTTTACCTTTAGCTTACTTTGCATTTGGAGAAATTGGCTTAGGTTATGCTGTTTTAGTTCTATCAATTACATCAATTTTATCTTTCTCTATTGGAATTTGGTTTGTTTCAGGAAAGATGTCATTATTTAAAACACTTAAAAATGAACCCCTACTAACAGCAACATTTCTAGGTTTATTTTTTTTAGTAACAGGATACCAAACTCCACATTTTTTAACCTCTACATTTGAGCTAATTGGACAAATGGCTATACCACTTATGCTTATTACACTTGGAGTAGCAGTAGCTAGTTTAAATACTAACCACTTTTATTGGGCTCTTAAATTAAGTATTTTAAAGTTATTTATCTGCATATCATTATCTTTAATTATTGGATACATTTTATATCTCGACCATATTCCTTTTTCTATTCTTGTATTGCAAATGTCTGCTCCAGTTGCTGTAACTTCTTATCTTTTAGCAAAAAAATATAATGCTGATGATAAAGCTGTTGCTGGAATTGTTATTGCGTCCACAAGTTTATCAATTTTATATTTTCCAATAATTTTATATTTTCAATTGAGCTAAAATTAAAAGATTAAATAAAATCATATCAGTATATAATGGAACCTACGTTAGGAAGAAAAATAACTGTAGTTCCAGAAACAATTAAAAATAATCTGCTTAATATTAAATTTTTACCAATCAAACCTTTACTAACGAAAAGTAATCCTACCCCAATTTGAATTGAGGTTAAAATACTTAAAAGTGGAAAATTAGCAAAATCAATTAACGAAGGGTGACGTATCATAGCAAGTGGAATGATATATAATCCTAAACCCAAAACTAGAGCAGTTTTGGCAACTCTTAACCAATTCTCTTCTACCATACTTGCTGCAATAAAAACACCTCCACAAACAGGTGGTGTGATTGTAGACAAAAGTGCAAACCAGAAAATGAATAAATGCACTAATAGTGGTTTAAGGCCTAAATCAATAAGTGCTGGACCAGCTACAGATACACAGATTACGTATGCTGCAGTCGTTGGAACTTCCATTCCTAAAATGAGACATGCAATAGCCGTTAGAAAAAGAGCTAACCATAGATTACCACCAGATAGAGTAATAATTGAAGATGTTACTTTTATCCCCAACCCTGTTATTCCTAGAACCCCAACTATTAGTGAAGCACAAAGAATAATAGATGCTATTATTGATACTTGACGACCTGCAAATAACGATGCGTTTACAATTCTTGTTTTTGTCGTTTTCCAACTAAAATTTAAATTTATGTCAAAAAATAAAAGAAGTAATCCAGATAGTATTGCAATTGCTGCTGAAAACTGAGGTGTGTAGCCTGAATACATAAATGCCAACAACACTGAAAATGGAATAAGAAAAAAAAGAGCAGTTTTAATGACTGTAGAAATTTGAGGTAACATTTCTACTTTATAAGGTTTTAAATCATATAGTTCTGCATATCGATTAACACCAAGCCAGATAGCAAAAAAATATAGTAAAGCCGGTATAAAGGCAGCTATTATTATTTGGCTATATGGAATCCCTGTTAATTCAACCATTACGAAAGCACCTGCACCCATAAGTGGTGGCATTATTTGACCACCTGTAGATGCAACAGCTTCTACTGCACCAGCTATTTTTTTTGAATATCCTAGTTTTATCATAGTAGGTAATGTAACCATTCCAGTTGAAGCAACATTAGCAGAAGCAGAACCTGAAATTGAACCAAATAAAGCAGAGGAAATTACTGAAACTTTTGCAGCACCACCCTTTAATCTTCCAGCAGCTGCAATCGCAATATTCATAAATCCCTGACCTGCTTCACCTGCATTCAGAATAGCTCCAAAAATTACAAAAACTGCTACAATGGAGACAGATACACCTGTTAATTTTCCCCATAATCCTCCTTCGGTAATAATTAAAGTACCCAAAAAACTATTAATTGGAATTCCAGGATGACCAAATTCACCAGGGATCTTATCACCAGTTAATCCATACAGTAGAAAAATTAGAGTAATCAATGGAAGAGGCCAACCCACTGTACGTCGAGCCATTTCTAGTGTGATAAAAATTAAAATTATCGAAATTAAAAATTGCTCTGCCCCATTCAAAAAACCGTACTGGTCAGATAGTAGAGGTTCATTAATTACAATGTAAACACAGCTTGAAATACCAAAAAACGAAAAAATATACCCTAAAAATAGTTGAGGTTTATTTTGAGAAATAAAAATAAAAACCCAGGGTATTGCTAAAGCCATATGCAAAGGTCGAGAAATTAAACTGGGAACAAGTCCTGAGAAAATAAGATAGATATGAAATAAGATTGATAATAATCCTAGCCCAATCCATATATATTTTATTTCTTTAAGATTAATCATTGTGATGTTCCTTAGGTGCATTTTAAGCACCTAAGGAACTAATAAATCATTTTAATGGTGAGACTCTAAACTAGCACCAACTTCTTCATAATATTTTTTTGCACCTGGATGAATATCTGTGAGAATATTATTCAACATATCCATAGAGACACCATTCCACCATTTTGCTGCTTCACCTAGAGATTTTTTATTTTCCCAATAAGTTTTAGTAAGCAGGTAAGCTGTCTCTTCGTTCATATCTGATGTTGTAAAAGCAATTACAGGAAGAGACGTTGTTATAATATCTTTATCTTGTCCAGCATAAGTACCAGCTGGGATTATTAACTTTGTACGCTTAGATGCTTTAACCTGATCTTCACTCAAAGATATAACAGTTGCACCAGAAGATGCAGCTGCTTCAATTACATTAGGTGCAGGAAAAGATCCAGCAGTTACAAACCCATCTATCTGTCCATTTTTTAATGCTGGAACTGCGTTGGAGAGCTCTACTTCTGCTAATTTTACTTTTCCTTCAAGTCCAAAAAGTTTTAAATACTTCGCACCTTCTTTTGCACCAAAGGAACCCTTTCCAAGCAGAATTGTTTTTCCTTCCATTTCTTCAAAATTATTTACTCCAGAGGATTTTGACATCACAAAATGCATTGTTAATGACGGGATAGGAAACAAAGCTCTTATTTCATCAAATCTAGGATTTGATTTATCTTTAAACATTGCTTTTCCATTTCGAGCTAATTTTATAAGTACAGGAGGTGTTGTGAAAACATAGTTATTAGTTCTACCAATTGCTTCCATAACATTTTGAACTGAGCCTTGGCTTTCTTCTATAGTTACAATTACCTCACCATTAGAACCTCTTTTCATTGCTTCTGCTATTTCTACTGCCATTTGATAGTATGAAGATGTGGATTTAGCTGACTTATATGTAATCCTTGTTTCAGATATTCCATATGAAAAAAATCCAAAAAACAATAACATGCTTACTGCAAATCTAATCAATTGCATATTTAACTCCCTATAAAATAATTAATTTACTTTATATAGGTTTACATTAAATTTAAGTTTTGAAAAGAAAAACTGTCTTAAAGGATTTTTTAATTAAAAATTTAAAATGATTTTAATACTGCAACAAAAAAAGTAATCATTGATTATATGCATGATATCAAAAAAATTATAGATGAGATTATAAAATATCTAGAAGAAAATATTAGCACTACTGAGGAAAAATTTGTTGTTAATTCAATAAAAAAATGTGTTTTTGATGAAAAAACACTCAACAACATTAAACCAAATTCACCTCCAAAACATAAATCTCTATTAACTGGTTTGCTATCAATATCTTCAAAAAAGATAATACCTTTAAAAAATTCTATATTAGAAGGTTATGACAAATTATACTGGAAAACTGATGATGGAGAGTATTATGAACAAAACTCGAATATAGGAAGAAATTATTTAAATGGTAATATGAACGCTGAACTTATTGGTCCAAATGATGGTTTTTTTAAATCTGATGAATTGAAGTTAGGAATTTTTTTATTAGAGCAGAATATATTTTATAAAGATCACAAACATGCAGCTCCAGAATTATATTTGAATTTAACCAGTGGAATTAAATGGAGAATTGGGGAAAAAAAATGGATAGAAAAGAAACCAGGTTCAATAATTTATAATTCCCCTTATAACCCTCATGGTATGAAAGTTGGGAAAATACCACTTATATCAATATGGTGTTGGCCTTATAATCTGGATCAAAAATGTATAGTAATAAATAAAAAATTATTGAATTAAAGAACAGCAATATTAATTTTTTATTAATTTTTGTTGTTTTTAATAAGTTTAAGCATTAATGTTTAACTAGTAAAGTTTGGGTACTTTAATGTCAAAAAGTCTAGCCATAAAACTTAGTGAAAGAGAACTCATAACTGTTGATGAAAATGATCAGTTGTTAGAGGCTATTAAGAAATTGGCAAAATATAGCATTGGTGCAATTCCTGTAATTAACAGTAATAAGAAACTTACTGGGATTATCTCAGAAAGAGATATTGTTAAAGAATTAGCTAAAAAAGAAGATTTAGATTATTCAACCTTATTTGTACATCAGCTTATGACAAAAAAAGTTATATGCTGTGAAAGTGATGTTCTTTCAGATAAACTAATGGAGTTAATGACAAAAAATAAAGTCAGACATATTCCAATTGTAGACAATAGTAATCATCCCATCGGAATTGTATCTATCGGGGATGTAGTTAATAGATTAATCGAAAAAATTGAATATGAAAATAAGATGCTAAAAGATTTTGTGAGTGGATAATTCTTTTTTACAACTATTTAATGATACAAATTAGTATTTAAATATTTATTGAATGAAGTAATTAAGTATTATGTTACTATAAATAAAGATATATTTATCAAGAATTAAAAATTACCCTATTATTCATTATTTAGTTCCGAACATTCGATCTCCCGCATCTCCTAATCCAGGCATTATATATCCAATATCGTTTAACTGACGATCAAGTGCTGCTGTAATGATTGGAACATCTGGATGAGCTTTATTTAAAGTTTGAACACCCTCTGGAGCGGCTAACAAACAAAGGAACCTTATAGTTTTTGCACCAGCTTTTTTTAATAGATCAATTGCTGCACAAGCGGAATTTCCTGTAGCAAGCATAGGGTCTAAAGTTATAACTACTCTCTCATTTAACTCGTTAGGAACCTTAAAATAATATTGAACAGGCTCTAAGGTTTTTTCATTTCTATATAATCCAACATACCCTACTCTAGCGGAAGGAATAAGATCTAAAACACCATCAAGAAGGCCATTACCAGCTCTTAATATAGAAATTAAAGCTAATTTTTTTCCATCCAAAGAGGGTGCATCAAAATTTTCTATTGGAGTATCAATATTAACTTTTGTCATATCAAGGTTCCTAGTTATTTCATAGGCAAGTAATAAACTAGTCTCTCTCAATAACTGCCTAAAGTGATTAGTAGGGGTATCTTTTTTTCTCATTTTGGTTAATTTGTGTTGCACAAGAGGGTGATCAACAATCTTTAAGTTTTGCATTTTTTCTCCAAATGTTATTAAATTTTAAAAATATTTTTTCCTTCTAATTTTCCTTTTAAACGAAGAAACTCAGCCATAGTTGTGCCTACATCAGAAAAGAATATTTTACCATTATTCCCTTTTTTTGCATAATCTCCAACCATTAATACAGGAACTCTTTCTCTCGTATGGTCACTTCCTTTAAAAGTAGGATCATTGCCGTGATCAGCAGTAATAATGAGAAAATCATTAGAATTTATTACGTTTAATAATTTTTCTACTTTTAAGTCAAATTTTTCTAGAGCTGAAGCAAAGCCAGCAACGTCTCTCCTATGACCATATAATGAATCAAATTCGACAAAATTTGCAAAAATTAAATCACCGTCCTTTGCCTTTTTTATAACTTTTATCATCTCATTAAATAAAGTATCATCACTTAAACCAGAAATACTCGTGGAAATACCTCTATGGGAAAAAATATCAGAAATCTTTCCAATAGCGTGACATGATCTATTATTTTCTAAAACTAAATCACAAAGTGTTTTATTAGGAGGAGGCAGTGTATAGTCCTTTCTATTTTTTGTCCTGTAAAAATTATTAACTTTACTACCCAAAAAAGGTCTAGCAATAACTCTACCTACTTTTAAAGGATGAAAGACTTCTGCAGAAAATTGACATAATTTGTAAAGTTTTTCTAATCCAAAATGTTTCTCATGACATGCTATTTGAACAACACTGTCTCTAGATGTATAAAATATAGGTTTTAGGCTAAGAATATGCTCATTACCAAATTTTTTAATTATTTCAGTTCCTGAAGAATGACAGTTTCCCAAAATACCGGACAATGCAAACTTATTAATAATTAAACTGATTTGCTTATCAGGAAAAGAATGTGATTTATTCTCAAAATACTTCCAATCCCACTGTAAGGGAGTCCCAGCTAATTCCCAATGACCTGTAGGTGTATCCTTACCCTTACTAACTTCTGTTGCACATGCAAATGAAGCCTCTTTTGAACAAAAAAAATTATTATTTTCTAAATAATGATTATTAGCTAAAGCGTGAGAAGCAAAAATACCTAACTTAGCTAAGTGAGGTATCCTTAATTTACCAAATCGCTTTAAATTTGCTTCACCTTTAACACATGCTTTTCTAATATTACCTAATGTATCTGCACCTTGATCATCAAAATTTTTTGCGTCAGGTGCACCACCTATTCCAACAGCATCTAAAACTATTAAAATTCCTTTTCCAATCATTCAAACTGCTCAATAATCATCTTTTTATTGAAATTTTCTTCACTTTCACCAATTTCAAAAGATTCAATGATTTCTTTTTCAGCGATATTAAATGACTCTTCGTCTCGGGCATAAAGTGTACATATTGGTTGATTTTTCTCAACATAAGTATCTAATTCTATTAATAATTTCATCCCAACAGAAAAATCAATATCATCCTCAACCTTTTGACGACCTCCACCTAAAAGAATTAAGATATTACCCAAATTTTTTGTATTAATCTTTTTTACATAACCAGATTGTTTACAGCATATGTTTTTTTGAATATTCGATGGAGTTAAATAGTTTTTAGGTTTTTCAAAAAAGTCATTTGCCCCTCCTAACTCACTAATCATTTGTGAAAATTTTTCAGCAGCTTTACCAGAAGATAAAACTGAAGAAATTAATAATTGAGCCTCCTTTTTATTTTTGCAGATATTTGAAGAACAAAGTATACTGACCCCAAGTGAGTTAGTTACTTCCAATAATCTATAATCTTTTGAACTTCCATTTAAAATATCAATTGCAGCTAAAACCTCTAATGAATTTCCTATACTTTGAGATAAAGGCTGATTCATATCTGTGACTAATGCAGTTGTCTTACAGCCACTTTCATTAGAAACAGTAACAAGAGACTTGGCAAGAGTACTAGCTTCACTAAAATCTTGCATAAATGCTCCATTCCCACATTTCACGTCTATCACAAGTCCTTCCAAACCAGCTGCTAGTTTTTTTGAAAGAATTGAAGCTGTTATCAAATCTATTGATTCAACTGTTCCTGTTACATCCCTTATGGCATAAAGTCTTTTATCTGCGGGTGCTAACTCATTAGTTTGTCCAATTATTGCACACCCAACTTTGCTTACTACTCTTCTTAATACTTCCTCATTTGGTGAAGTATTATAACCAGGAATGGAGTCAAACTTATCTAATGTTCCACCAGTATGTCCTAAACCTCTACCCGAAATCATCGGAACATAAGCTCCACAAGCTGCTAAGACTGGTGCTAATATTAATGAAACAGTATCGCCAACACCTCCTGTTGAATGTTTATCAATTATGGGCCCTGGTAAATCCCAAGATAGTGTTTTACCACTATTCTTCATTGCTAAAGTAAGTTGGACTCTTTCTTCAAAAGTCATCCCTTTTAAACAAATAGCCATTGCTAAAGAAGCAATTTGTCCTTCAGAAAGATGATTACTAGTAAGATTAGAAATAAACCAATTAATTTCGTTTTTAGTTAACTCTTTTCCTAATCTTTTTTTTAATATCAATTCTTTAAATAACATGATTTCTTTATAATTAGTATTATTTTAAATCATCAAATTCAGAAAAACTGAAAGGGAGAAGTTCTTCAAGAGTGAATAATTTATACTCCCATTTTATATTACAAAGATAAATCTTAGTCTTTTCTGATGAAAATTCTCTAATTTTTTGCCTACATCCTCCACATGGACTTACTATATTTTCAGACTGTGAAATAACATAAATTTCTTTAATAGTTTTGCATCCGCCTGCAATCATTGCACTTATTGCACCTGCTTCTGCACAGGTCCCTTCTGGATAAGCTGCATTTTCGACATTACATCCACCAAATAACCTATTTCTTTCTGATAAAATAGCAGCACCTACTGAGAAATTTGAATAGGGAGCATATGCATTTAACATCATTGAATGAGACAATTCTAATATCTTTTTATTTTTTTCTGTTTTAATAAGTTTCAAACCTTGCATCTCTTTGTATTTTCAAATTTTCTTTACCATAGAAAATATAAGAGGTAATATAAACATAGTTTTTTAATATTACCAAACAAATTGAAAGGCGCTAATAATTGTCCCAGTCTCAACAATTTGATTTAGATATTAATCTTATTCTTAGTCAGAAAGTCAATTTAAGTGCTGTAGAAAGGCGCTGTGAATCTATTATTAAAAGAAGGTCGGTTAAGAAAAAAAGTCAAGTAGAATGGTTATTAAATACTATCGAATTTATGGACTTAACAACTTTAGCTGGTGATGATACGCCAGGAAGAGTAAGTCGTCTTTGTCATAAAGCATTAAATCCAGTAAGAAAAGATATTCTAAATGATTTAGGAATTTCAGATCATATCTCAGCAGCAGCTGTTTGTGTTTATCCTAATTTAGTTAAAGAAGCAAAATTATCTATTGGAAAATACAAAATCCCAATAGCCTCTGTTGCAACAGGATTTCCCACAGGTCAAATACCTGAAAGTATAAAAATATCTGAAATAAAAGCTGCCATTAGAGATGGAGCAAAAGAAATAGATGTTGTAATCAATAGAGACAAAGTTCTTACAGGTAAATGGAAAGCACTATATGAAGATATCAAACAATATAAAAAAATTTGTGGGCAAAACCATTTAAAAGTAATAATCGGAGCTGGCGATTTGGGAACATTAAGAAATGTTGTCAAAGCTAGCTGGGTTTCTATGATGGCTGGAGCTGATTTTATTAAAACATCAACCGGTAAGGAACCTACCAATGCAACACTACCAGTTTCACTCGTAATGATTAGAGCTATAAGAGATTTTTATGATTTAACTGGTAAAAAAATCGGATTCAAAGCAGCTGGTGGTATTTCTAAATCCAAACAAGCGATTAATTATCTAATTCTAATGAGAGAAGAATTAGATAATGATTGGCTTAATAAAAACTTATTCAGAATAGGAGCTTCTTCTCTTCTAGCTGATGTTGAAAGACAATTAGAACATCATAGTACGGGGTCTTATTCTGCTGATAATCGCCATCCAATTGTATAGGATTTTGATATGAACAAAGATATACGTGAAATGAATTATGGTCCCTCTTTGGAGTCCTCCGAGTTAGCTTTTAAATGGCTATCGAAAAATAATAATAAATTTGGACATTTCATAAATGGAAAGATGACAACTCCAAAAAATACTTTTGAAACAATAAATCCTGCTAACTCAGATATACTGGCTAGTATATCGAAAGGATCTCTTTCAGATGTCAATAATGCTGTAAAATCTGCAAAAGTTGCTTTTAAGAATTGGAAAAATTTAAAACCATTTGAAAGATCAAAATATTTATATGCTTTAGCACGATTAATTCAAAAAAATAGTAGGATTTTAGCAGTATTAGAAACTTTAGATAATGGCAAACCTATCAGAGAAACTAGAGATTTAGATATACCATTAGTAGCAAGACATTTTTATCACCATGCTGGCTGGGCTGAAATTTTGAAAGATAAATTTCCAAAAAAAGAACCATTAGGTGTAATAGGTCAAATAATTCCATGGAATTTCCCATTACTAATGTTATCTTGGAAGATAGCACCTGCATTGGCTTCTGGAAATACAGTTGTATTAAAACCAGCTGAAACCACACCTCTAACCGCAATGTTTTTTGCAGAGCTTTGCATTGAAGCACAAATTCCACCTGGTGTGGTGAATATAGTAAATGGAGACGGAGAAACAGGTTCATTTATTGTAAAAAATAAGCAAATTTCAAAAATTGCATTTACTGGTTCAACTGAAGTTGGAAGATTAATCAGGAAAGAAACTGCAGGAAAAGATAAGAAAATAAGTTTAGAACTTGGTGGAAAGTCAGCTTTTATAGTTTTTGAAGATGCTGACTTAGATAGCGCTATAGAGGGTGTTGTAGATTCAATTTGGTTTAATCAAGGAGAAGTTTGTTGTGCAGGTTCTAGATTACTTATTCAAGAAGGAATTCAAAATAAATTCATCACTAAGCTCAAACGAAGAATGTCCAAATTAAGGTTAGGTAATCCTCTTGATAAATCTACTGACATTGGAGCAATTAATTCACTTCAACAATTAAAAAAGATCAAATCACTTGTAGCCAGTGGTTCAAAAGAAGGTGCCAATATTTATCAACCAAAAATTGAAATACCAAAAAAAGGCTTCTTTTACCCACCAACATTATTAGAGAATACTCATCAATCTATGAATATATGCCAAACAGAAATTTTTGGCCCAGTTCTAAGTGTTATACCTTTCAGAACTCCAAAAGAAGCAGTTTCAATTGCCAATAATTCTAGATATGGTTTGTCATCAAGTATTTGGACTGAAAACATTAACCTTGGATTAGATATAGCCCCAAAAATAAAGGCAGGAGTAGTTTGGATTAATTCAACAAATCTATTTGATGCCTCAGCAGGTTTTGGTGGATATAGAGAGAGTGGTTTTGGTAGAGAAGGAGGAGAAGAAGGACTGTTAGATTATTTAAATGAATCTAGTAAACCAAAAATTTCTGTTCAAAAGCAGAAAAAAAATAAAAATAAAAAAATAGACAAAAACAACCCAAAAACTATTGACAGAACTAGAAAACTATTTATTGGCGGTTTTCAAAAAAGAAGTGATAGTGGTTATGATAAACATATTTATTCATCCAATAAATTAATTGGTCAAGTACCCCTTGGAAATAGAAAAGATATAAGAGATGCAGTTGAATATGCTAGTAATGAAAGCAAATGGAGAAGTATGTCGGCACATGCAAGAGCACAAGTGCTTTATTACGCAGCTGAAAATTTAGATATAAGAAAAGATGAATTTGCGCAAACTATTCAATTAATGACGGGAGAAAATGGAAAAGAAGAGGTTGATCAAGCACTAGAAAATATTTTTTATTTTGCTTCCTGGGCTGATAAATTTGAAGGGACAATTCATAATGTGCCAATTAGAGGTGTATCACTAGCGATGAAAGAGCCCTTAGGGGTTATAGCTATAGTATGTCCTGATAATAATCCTCTTTTATCATTTATACATCTAGTTTTTAGTGCTTTATGTATGGGTAATACTGTAGTTGCTGTTCCATCAGAAAAACATCCTCTATGTGCTATAGATATGTATCAGATCTTTGAAACATCTGATTTTCCACCTGGAGCTATAAATATAGTCACAGGAAATAGAGATGAGTTATCGGAAACATTATCTAAGCATATGCAAGTTGATGGAATTTGGTATTTTGGATCTAAAGAAGGATCAAAAAAAATTGAAGAAAACTCAAATTCTAATTTGAAACAAACTTGGGTCAATAATGGATTAAGTTATTCTTGGGTTGACTTACCAAAGGAAATTAAAATGAAATCTCTTCAAAAATCTATACAGATAAAAAATATTTGGATACCTTATGGAGAGTAGATCTTTAACTCTTTTTTTGATAGCCTAAATCAATTAAGGCTTTTTTTATTTCCTCTAAAATTGAAGGATCATCTATTGTAGCTGGAACTTTAAATTTTTCACCATTTGCAATTTTAAGCATTGTACCTCTGAGAATCTTTCCAGATCTTGTTTTAGGAAGTCTTTCTATAATTACAGCCATCTTAAAACTTGCTACAGGACCAATTTTGTCTCTCACCAGTGATATTGATTCTGTAATTATTTCTTCATGATTTCTATTCACACCTGCATTTAGACAAATAAATCCTAGTGGCAATTGCCCTTTAAGATCGTCATTAACACCTATTACAGCACATTCAGCTATATCAGGATGTTCTGAAAGAACCTCTTCCATAGCTCCAGTTGATAATCTATGTCCTGCGGTATTTATAACATCATCTGTACGTGCCATTATTGAAATGTAACCATCACTATCAATAAAACCTGCGTCACCAGTATCATAATAACCAGGAAATCTTGTTAAGTAAGATTGTTTAAACCTATCATCTGCATTCCACAGGGTTGGCAAAGTTCCTGGAGGAAGAGGTAATTTCACAACTATTGATCCCAATTCATTAGTTTCAGCAGTTCTTCTTCCCTCATCTAACACTTTTACATCATAACCAGGCATGGCTAAACCAG
>ENA-OSEY01001662-OSEY01001662.1-marine-metagenome-genome-assembly--contig:-NODE-1662-length-15092-cov-2.504562_pt1 | contig 15092 bp, 12 predicted proteins | sample MGYA00248465_ERZ534230 | MGnify/ENA primary metagenome ERZ534230 (study PRJEB26409, sample SAMN06344110) | marine metagenome | isolation source: Sea water from surface | place: Atlantic Ocean:Southern...
CTAAAAAACAACATCATTTATTCGGCACTGCTGACGCCTCAAGGTAAACTTGTCACAGACTTTTTTTTGGTTGACGCAGGCCAAAATGTTTTAATTGATGTAAACTCTAAAGCTAGCGATACTCTTTTAAAACTCTTAAGTTTTTACAAATTAAGAGCAGAAATAATTATTGAAAAAACTGATTTAAAAGTTAGTTTGGGCATAAACAATAAACCTCTTAACGGCTTAGACGACCCAAGGCACCCAAAAATGGGATGGCGCTATTACGGCAACGAAGACCTTAGCGAAAAAAATATAAATTGGGAAAAAATACGCATTGAAAATTTAATTCCTGAATTTGGTAAAGAATTATCAAATGATAGTTATATACTGGAATATGGCTTTGAAAATTTAAATGGCGTTGATTTTAAGAAGGGTTGCTATGTAGGCCAGGAAGTCACAGCCCGAATGAAACACAAATCAAAGCTCAAAAAAGGGTTAGCACTTGTGGAGACTACAGGAAGTGTGCCTTTTGACACGCCAATAAACGCAAACGACAAAATTGTTGGAAAAGTGTTTTCCTCATCAAAAAATCAGGCTTTAGCTTACTTAAGGTTCGAATTTGCCTCACAAAAAATGATGGCAGGGGAAATAGAAGTTACTTATCACAAAAATCATTTTACGGATTAATTAGGCACGCTCCGAATATTCAAGCGTCTCTGTATTAACATTAATTTTTTCTTCTTGGTCGATAAAGGGCGGCACCATGACTTTCATTCCGTTATCCAATATCGCTGGCTTAAAGCTGTTTGCTGCAGTTTGACCTTTTACCACAGGTTCTGTCTCGACAACAATACAAGTAACTTTTTGAGGTAATGTGGCGTTTATCGCCTCCTCTTCATAGAATTCTACAGCTATAGTCATTCCATCTTGTAAAAATGGCCTTCGGCTACCCAATAAATCCGAGGGTAACTCAACCTGCTCGAAAGTTCCAACGTCCATAAAAACAAGCATGCCATCGGATTCGTATAAAAATTGCTGATCTTTTTGCTCAAGCCTTACCCGCTCCACTTTATCGGCGCTTCTAAATCTTTCATTTAATTTGGACCCTGTTCTAAGGTTTTTAAGTTCAACCTGCGCAAATGCACCACCTTTACCCGGTTTAACATGCTCAACCTTAACAGCTGCCCACAAACCACCGTCGTGCTCTAATACATTTCCAGGTTTAATTTCATTGCCGTTAATTTTTGGCATCAAACTTTGCTTTCAATTCGAGTTGACCTTTAATAAGCGCACCCTATATCTTTAACATCGTGTTGTGGCAATATGACTTGTTAAAGACTAATTTAGCCAGGTATGCTAAAATTGCATAGCAGATATGCAAAATAAGGCTACCCGAATCAGTTTTTTTGGTTCATAAGCACCGCAACACCAACATAGATTTTGATTAAGGAGCGGCGAGATGAAAGATTTCGTTGACGCAACAGCTTTTAACTCAGAGCAGGGAAACCGCGCTAGAAAGCTTTTTGCTGCAGTAGTATTAGCGGCTTTGGATGATGCCATCGCGGATGACCGAAAATATGGCAATGGACCTGAGCAAATAGCTCGATGGGCAAGGTCGAGAGATGGCCGAGAAGTTTTATCCTGTGCAGGTATTGACCCAAATGAGCGAGTGGTTGCAGGTTTGATGGAATTTGTTGAAAAAGGCATCAGAACATCCGTAGCGCTGTCGCGTGAGGAAAGCGAGCGTAGAACCGCTGCTATGGAAGCAGAGGCTGCTTAATTATCTTTAGGATTTTCTTAATCCTGAACTAACGACTTTAAAATAGTATCTAATTCCCTACCGCTTTTCGTCTTGGAAGCCGGTGAGTTTTTTACAAGATCGTAGTATTTTTTGACGTCATATTGTCGAACAGGCAAACTTAAATAGTCTGCGGTCAAGCGGCCTATTTGTAGCAATAGTCGATAAAGAGAAAGGTTTTCGTCAACCTTGGCTGAAATAAGTTGCATGCGGGCATCCAGTAGATCTTTTTCCGCATTCAAAACGTCCAATGTTGTCCGTGCCCCAAGAAGTGCTTCTTCTTTCACTCCTGTTAGAGCAACCTCAGATGCTCTAATTTGCTCTTCAGCTGCCGATTTGGCTGCTTGAGCTACTTTTAGTGATGAAAAGGCATTTGTGACGTTTTGCTCAATTGAGATTTTTGATGAATAAAGTCTCGCCAAGGTCTGCTCTTTTAAAGCAATTTTCTTTCGCGATGACGAATATAATTTACCCCCTGAAAAGATCGGACCACTTGCTGAAATGCTAAAGCTTCCACTAGTCTCACCTTCTTCGTCAAGTGATAAGGAACTTCCCAATGAAATAGTAAAACCTGTAGATAAGTCAGCTATTTTAGAATTAATTTCAGAAACTTTAATTAAATTCTTTAATTCGTCGATCGATGGATGCTCTGTAAGTGCAATAGCAATTGCGCTTTCTAAAGAATTTGGCACTTCTGGAACGAAGTTTGGGTATTCCAGAGAACCCGGTTTTTCTCCAATTGCAGATACGTAGCTTGCTACAGCTTTTTCATAAGAGCCCTTAGCAACAGCTAACGCTGAATTTGAAGCCGCTAGTCGAGCCTCTGCCAAGGCAACATCAGTCTTGGTAATCTCACCAACTTCAAATCTGTCGTTTGCTGCTCTTAGTTCTTCACTTATAACAGACAAGTTATTCTCTCGCAGGGCAACATTCTCAGTTTCGCGAATAACTCCTAAATAAGCTGTTACGGCCTCAAAAAGGACATTTTGCTCTATGCTGACCAACTTCGAACGAGTAGCAAGAACCGAAAACTTAGCTGCCTCTAAGCCTAAATTGCTTTTCCCACCGTCATATAAAGTATAGTCCGCTTCAAGTGAGATACTTCCTGAGGTATCAAAAGAACTGATATCACTACCGCTATGCGAAGCCGAAGACGCCCATGAAACTACGGGGGCTAATTGAGATGCTGCAGTCGCCACATCTTCATCTGCAGCTCTCAAAACTGCTCTATTTTGCTCTAACAGACCGCTGGTATTATAAGCACTCACCATCGCTCCTGTCAGTGTATCCTTCGCGTGAGCAGAGAAAGAGAAGTTACTTGTTATAACAAAAATCAAAATTAAAATTCGTAAGTTCATCAATTTTCCTAGAATCAGGGGATCCCTCCAATTATCTTATTAGACTTTACTATAGGGCAAAGTCTTTTTGTCTAAAAAAGCCTGGAAGAACAGGTGCAGATGCATTGAAAGAATATCGCCAACTAATTTTGTCATTTAATTTAAATCCAATTTTGGCCGTGCCAAGACCTTCCTCTATAAAAATAGCACCTACTCTTCCACCATTTTTAAGTTGTTTTAATATCGAACCTGGAATTTCCTCAACACCACCCTGTAAAATTATAATATCATAGGGCCCATGTTCAGGGGCACCATCTTCAAGTTTGCCAAGTTGGACGACTACGTTATCTGCTCCAATTTCAGACAAAATTTCTTCAGCCTCACCTGTCAAATTACTATCGTCTTCCACCGCTATGACCAATTCGGCTATTAGACTAATGATTGCCGACGAGTAACCTAAACCAGTTCCAATATCTAAAACCAACTCATCTTTTTGTACGTCAAGCGCTTCTAGAAGTTTAGCTAAAGTCCTAGGATCAAGAATAACGCGACTTTGCCCTATTTGAAAGTTATCACCGATGTAAGCAGCCTCTCTCTTACCGTCGGGGACGAACTTCTCTCGAGGAATAGAAAGAAAAGCGTCGATGATTGGAAATTTAGTAACATCAGATGGTCGGATTTGTGTATCAACCATTATCTTGCGACGCGTTTTAAAGTCAGTCACTTTGTTATCCTCTATTCTGGTAGTCGTAGCCTTTTGACACAACGCGACATGATGAGCAACGCTGTAAGATCAGTAATATATGCAAAAAATAATATTAAAAAGTTTATCGGCCACTGCTTACCACTACCTCAATAAGATAGCCCTAAAGTCATTTACATTTGTTCCTGTTGGTCCAGGACTAAAAAGTTCATCAACTGCATTGAAAGCAGTCCAAGCATCATGCCGTATAAGATGCATTTTTGGATCAAATCCTTTTTCACGCATCGTAAGCGCGGTACTCCCATCACAAAAAGCACCGGCATTATTCTCTGAACCATCTATACCATCAGTATCAGCTGCTAAGGCGGTTATGTTTGACTCATTCTCGATAGATAACGCGAAAGAAAGTAAAAATTCGGTATTTCTCCCACCGCGACCTGACTTACCAAGTATCTCTACAGTCGTCTCGCCACCAGATAATATCACTGCCGGCCGTCGAAAGATTGTGTTTTCATCTTTCCTAAACTTTGCTAAAGCTGCATGCATTATTCCAATATCCGAAGCTCTTCCCTCAATCGCATCTGATAAGATGTAGGGTTTATAACCTAATTCTTCTGCTTTTTTTGCAGCGGCTATTAGAGAAAGTTTAGAAGATGCAATAACTTTGACCTCATTTCTGGAAAATCTTGGATCATCGGTCGACGGAATATTGATATTTTCTTTTTCAAAATAGTCTTTGATATTTGTTGGTAAATAAATTTTGTAACTTTTTATGTATGAAATAACCTCCCGTATGGAAACCTGGTCGGCTATTGTTGGCCCAGAGGCGACTTGCGCGGGATCATCACCAGGGACGTCAGAGACAACTAAAGTTACCACTGGGGCTGGATAAGCAGCAAGCGCTAACTGACCACCTTTAACTTGAGAAAAATGCTTTCTCATGGCATTCATAACGCCAATTGGAGCCCCAGAATTCAATAATACTTTATTAAGCTCTTGCTCATCTGACAGCTGAAAATCAGGCGGTGGGAATGGTAATAATGCTGATCCACCACCACAAATTAGCGCTATAACGAGATCATCAGCCGTTAATCCCTCTAAGGTTTCAAAAATTCTATTAGTAGCCGTCATCCCATTTTCATCGGGAACCGGGTGAGCTGCTTCTAAGACTTTTATTTTTTTACAACTATCTGAAAAACCGTATCTAGTTACGACAACTCCACTCAAATCACCTTCCCAAGATTGCTCTAAAGCTGAAGCCATTTGAGCAACTCCCTTTCCACATCCTATTACAATTGTCCTTCCTTTTGGAGGTGTAGGTAAGTTTGACGGTAATGTTATTTTTGGATCTGCAGCATCTACTGCCGCTTTGAACAATCGCCTTAAAATATCTCTATCGCTTATTTCCATAATTTCACACTGCAGTATTAAAATTTAAGCAAAATATTTACCCAATAATAATATCCAATTGAATTTTATTCCACAAAATTCAATATGTTAAGCGCATGATAATATTATTTTAAACGTATTATCTACCCAGCTAACGCCGCTGATACAAATATTATTGAAAGAGCGCTCAGTGCTATAGCAATACGCCACCTTGGGGACTTTTTCATGCCTGTTTCCTGCCTTTAATTCTAGTCTGCGCCAGATTTGTTCAAACTCTATCACATAATTTCCAGTTTGCAAATTGAGTTTTATTCTCAGCAACTTTGTAAAAGCCGGGCTTGACTAAGATAACTAAAAACAAAGAAGGGCGGTTCACCCACCGCCCTTATTTTTATTTTTTATAATCTTTTTTTATATACCAGCTATAAAAGTTGCCGTAAGCCAATCGCTGGTACCGGTACTCCTTTTGGAGCCAGCTAAAAACCTTTAACATGATGACTTCTTTTTACTGTTAGTCTTTTTATAATAACAGAAAATTTTTAAAATTAAACTGTTCATTTTACAGAACACCAAAAAATGGTTCATATACTTAAATTGATTATCTATGGCTGTAGCGGAAAACTATAAAAATTTCATTTTCTCTTTTTTATCATTAAAAAGATTTATTGATGGGAAAAATCAATTAGCGTAGACATATAATGTTAGATAAAAGAAGAATATAATGACTAAGTCACTGAATGCTGTTGGTGCTTCAACATACCAATCAATCAAGCGAGATATTATTTTTGGTGATTTAGCTCCCGCCTCCAAACTCAAGCTGGAAACGCTTCGGAAAAATTACAATGCAAGCATGTCTACGCTCCGCGAAACACTGAACCGCTTAGCAAGTGAGGGTTTTGTTGATGCATTGGACCAAAGAGGTTTTTTTGTAACGCCCGTCTCCAAAGAAGACTTAATGGAGGTTGCTAATTTAAGGGTTCTACTCGAATGCCATGCCCTCAAGTTATCGATCGATAATGGTGATACAGACTGGGAAGGTAACTTGGTTTCAGCACATCACAAACTTAGAAGTATGGAGCAAAAAATGTTAAGTGGTGATGACAGCCAAAAGGAAGATTGGAAAAGATACGATTGGGAATTTCATCTCGCTCTTATCGAAGCGTGTGGATCTAGAAATTTGATATCTCTTCACTCAGTTCTGTATGACAAGTACCTAAGATATCAGATGTTAATGTTAACCCACCGCGGACAAGAAGCCGCTGATGAGCACAAAAAGATGTTAGAAGCGGCTCTAGATCGAAATGTTGAAGCAGCCACAAAGACACTCACAGTTCATATCGAAAAAGGACTAGAGCATACCTTAGCGGCGTTTTAAATGGGTGATAAAAATTTTAACTCACAATCAATGAAAGGTTACAGAGAAAATGTCAGAACAAAAGGGTAACTTAAAAGGCTTAGCTATAAGCTTTATTTTGATTTCATTAATTATGGGCGTTGGTGTTGGTATTGTTTATTTTGTAGGTCAGGGTATTTATTAGCTTATCTGATGAAACAAATGGTCAAGACTTGGAAAATTATAAAGACAAACATCAAGAAATAAGGCAGGGCGTTCGTGCCTTATGTGGTCAATTTTCTGCAGAATATCACAGAAAAGTTGATGCCGAAAAAGGGTATCCTGAAGAATTTGTAGAGGCTCTCACAAAAGAAGGGTGGATGTCTGCACTAATCCCTGAAGATTATGGAGGGTCAGGCCTCAGCCTTACTGAAGCCACCGTTATCATGGAAGAAATTAATCGTGCGGGAGGAAATTCAGGGGCGTGCCATGGACAAATGTATAATATGAATACCCTCGTTCGGTTTGGTTCTAAAGAACAGAAAGAGCGATACCTTCCTAAAATTGCGACTGGTGAATTACGCCTTCAATCTATGGGTGTGACAGAACCAACAACCGGTACAGACACGACAAAGATTAAAACAAAAGCCGAAAGAAAAGGTGACCGTTACATCATCAATGGGCAAAAAGTATGGATCAGCCGGGTCCAACACTCAGATCTTATGATCCTACTTGCTCGAACTACGCCTTTAGAGGATGTGTCAAAGAAATCAGATGGGCTTTCAATTTTTTTAGTAGATATCAAATCTGCTATGGAGTCAGGTATGGCTGTCCGGCCAATCCAAAATATGGTGAATCACGAGACAAACGAATTGTTCTTTGAAAATTTAGAAATACCATCGGAAAATTTGATTGGAGAAGAAGGTAAAGGCTTTAAATATATTCTAACAGGATTGAATGCTGAACGAATTTTAATTGCAGCCGAATGTATAGGTGACGGGTACTGGTTTACTGATAAAGTTACGTCTTACGTCAATGAACGCGAAGTATTTGGTCGCCCAATTGGTCAAAACCAGGGAGTTCAGTTTCCAATTGCTGAAGCTTACATTGAAATAGAGGCGGCAAATTTAATGCGATATCAATCTTCTTATCTTTATGATGCCGATTTGCCATGCGCTGCAGAGGCAAATATGGCGAAATATTTAGCAGCAAAAGCCAGCTGGGAAGCTGCAAATGCTTGTATACAGTTTCATGGTGGTTTTGGATTTGCTCATGAGTATGATATCGAACGAAAATTTAGGGAGACACGGCTCTATCAAGTCGCGCCAATATCAACCAATTTAATATTATCATACAATGCTGAACATGTTCTGGGAATGCCGCGATCATTTTAATTCCTATTATAATATCCTAAACTGATCTGATTTTTAATAGCCCCTGTATAATAAGATAAATTGGAGGCTAATATGTTAGATGAACGACTCAGACCATATTTGGTAGGGTTTGTTAACGGCCACTACGAAGAAGTAGACGATCAACTAGTGTTTGCCTACAATGAAGCTCATGCCATAGAAACGATCTTAAACACATACAATGACGCAAAATTTGTTTATGAGTCGAAACCTTTAGAACATTAAGGCAGTAAGTTTCACAAACATTGGGTTTTGAGATTAACCTTGTTTTTGTACTGACGGAAAATTAGGTTGTTACGCTTAATTTTTAGACACAACTTAGAAATTAAGATTTAATTACCCCAAAATCATTGAAGCGGAAGCTATATTAAGAAACTCTGAACGCGTAGCGAGGTCGGGTTTTCTCCAGTCTTATTTGATGTTCCACCAACATTGCCGAACTCGCTACGCTCCTATTTTCTAATAGATGTTTAGATAATTTATTATTTTTCTAACTGATGGACTTCAATTACATTACCTTCAGGGTCATAAAAAAATAACTGGTGCCAACCTTTTACAGCATCACTTCCCCAGTCCGAATATGGAACATTTAACTTATCAAGATGTGCTTTAAATGCTTCAATATCATCAGTCCTATAAGCTATATGCCCACGTTCTAATGGATTAACCGTCTGACCTGAGCGAAAAGAATTCAGCACATCTTTCTTTGTTAAATGCATCTGAACATCACCATCTGTAACAAAAGACACATCACCGACTAATCCACGGTTTTTATTAATAGGTGGTAAATTATCAGGGTCATCATCACTTAGACAAAGAACGTTACGATAAAATTTATCCATATCCTCTACATTGGACGTACATAAATTAATATGATGCAGTTTCAGTTTCATTTCTAATACTCTTAGTTAAAAATTATGGCTCTTATTGAAAAAAGTGAAAACTTTTTGGCGTGCTGAACTTTTATGTTAAGCTAAATTTGAGTAATTAGGGAGTTAAAAATGTCATCTGTAGAAAAGAAAACTTTTGCCACTGAAGCAGCCGAAGTAATGGAGCCAAATAATGCAAAAGTAGAGATTGTAAACGTAGGCGGAAATAGAGTTATGAAAATTGCCGCCCAACCAGGTTGGGTATGGTCGAAAGATATAAAGCCACTCGTAGGCACGGAAAGCTGCCAAGCCAAACACTTAGGCGTAATAGTAGAGGGGACAATAACTTGTCGGCATGACGATGGATCGGAAATTACTTATACTGCTGGAGATGCCTATTCCATCGAACCAGGGCATGACGCATGGGTAGTTGGCGATAAAAAGGCAATTGCTTATGAATTTCATGGGCTTTGGGGGGAGACCGGTTAAAAAGATAACGTTTTACAGGGCATTATGATTTGCCCTGTAGAGCTTGCATAATAAAAAAATAAACTTTCAAACTAGCAGCAAAGAAACTTTGATGGATTTAAATCAAGAAAACCTAGTAGAAATTCGACATGATTTCCACAGATTTCCAGAGCTTGGTTTCCAAGAAAAAGTAACAAAAGACAAAATAACTAACTATTTAAAAGGACTCGGGTTGGATGTTTATTGCGGAGCTGGAATAATTGGCGTCCTAAGTATTGGAAATGGGGATAAGGTAATAGGCCTGAGGGCGGATATGGACGCTTTGCCCATCCATGAAACGAATAATCATAATTACATTTCAAAAAATGCAGGGATAATGCACGCCTGCGGGCATGATGGCCACATGACAATGCTATTGGGAGCAGCTCATAAGCTTGCAACAAGCGCCAATTTCAATGGAACAATAGTTTTTATATTTCAGCCCAATGAAGAAAATGGGCTTGGTGCAAAAGCTATGTTAGATGATGGCCTGTTAGAAAATTTTCCAATTCAAGAAATCTACGGGATACATAATCTTCCAGGGGTTGCAACTGGAGAGTTATTAACAAGGTCCGGACTTATTTGCTCCTCAGAGAGTCTTTTTGAAATAATAATTAAAGGGATGGGTGGGCATTCCTCAATGCCCCAACTAGGACGAGAAACAATATCTATTGGAGCTGAACTTATCCAGGCCATTCAAACTATTATTTCTCGAAAAATGGCTTCTGGATCTGGTGCTGTCATCTCAGTGACCGAATTTATCACTGACGGAACACGAAATGTTTTACCTAGTGAAACAATCTTAAAGGGTGATGTGAGAACAAGGCATCCTGATGATAGACAAAAAATAGAGTCATATTTAAATCAAATTTCTAGAGGCTTAGCTTTTGCCCACGATGTTGATATTGAAGTAGCTTTTGAAACCGAGTTTATTGAAACAATTAACCAGACAAAACCTACGGAAACGGTTTTTCAAACAGCCAAAGACCACGGTTACGGGGTTACAAACTGTGAACCTATGAGTTTTTCAGAAGACTTCGCCCATTTCTCTAATATAATTCCAGGATGTTTTTTTCTCTTAGGAAATGGAACAGAAGGCTCAAATAGTAAGCCTCTTCATTCGAGTAATTATGACTTTAACGATGCGCTTTTACCGATCGGTACGAATTTTTGGGCTAGTCTCGCTGAAAACTGCCTCTCCGCACAGGAATACTAATGGATCTGAGGGTTTTCCAAATACGACTTGCCAAGCTTAAAGAAAAATTGCGAGACAATAATATAGAAACTGCAATTATAACCGATGAGGATAATGTCTACTATCTCTGTGGCTATTATGACTACCTTCACATGGATTTTGGGAGGCCCACCTTATTAATAATTTCAGTTGATCAAGAAGTCCTTCTTATAACGCCTGCGATAGATCTTAACACAGCTCAGGAAAACGCTTGCGTTGATCGAATATCAGCCTGGAATGATGGGATGGGAGAAGAGTGGAGAGAGGAACTACCTCAAATTTTACAAAAATCCGGTCGCATAGCAATTGAACCGGATCAGATGCCAGCAATTGTTAAAAGATATATAGACCAAGAAGTGGCTTCCAACCAAGTTGCAAACATTACCCCAATCCTCAGCACCATGCGAATGGTTAAATCTGATGAAGAACTTAAGATTGCCCGCGATGCTGGAAAGGTCGCCAATGCCATGATGTTAGCAGGTCGAGAAGCGATAGGTGATGGAGTAGCAGAATATGAAGTTGCCATAGCCACCTCAAATGCTGGTACTAAAAAGGCAGCTGAAATATTGAAAAATGATTACCAAGACAAATTCATGTCTCCAAACACCCATTTTTTGCAGATAATGGCATCTGGTGACACCATTACCAAGACACACCATAGAGCAAGTACGAGGGTAATGCGGTCTGGCGAACCCGTTTTTCTTTGTTTCTGTGGCATGACAAATTTTCACAAATTCAAGCTTGGGTTTGATAGAACTTTTTGGATCGACTCAATCTTAGATAAAACTCAACTTCAAATCTATGAAGTCGCTGTTGCAAGTCAAAGGGCAGCTTTAAATGTGCTTGGGCCCGGGGTCACGGCAGAGAGTGTCCACGCAGCATACGCTGAGGTAATACAAGATGCTGGATTTGACTATCCATTTCGCTGTGGTCGGGCTACAGGTTTTAGTTTTTTGGAAAACCCCCAACTGGTTACCGGAGACAAAACAATTCTCAAACCAGGAATGGTTTTTGCCGTAGATGGTTCAGTTTCTGGTGAAACATTTAGAGCTCAAGTCGGAGATAGTTTTATTATTACCAACAATGGGTGGGAGGCTATAACAGAACACCCAAAATCTATCGAACACGTGGTAATTTCTTAAATAGTGGTAAATTCTTAAATATCAGTCCGTTGAAAGGACTATATCTCAATTAATAGTACCAAATCCGCCTCCTGACGGCGTCTGCATTACGAAAACATCACCTGAGTATAATTCGTTTATGTCATTGCCATGATGCTTATCGACGCTTCCATTTTTACGTTCAATCCACTCCCTTCCAACTTCTCCATTTAGTCCACCATTCAAACCCTTGGGAGGAACTCGGCGGTGTGAACACAAAGTTGTAACTGTCATTTGCTCCAAGAACCTTAAACGCCGGGTTATTCCGTCTCCACCAATAAATTTTCCTCTTCCACCAGATCCAAACCTAATAGACATTTCTTCTACTCTCACTGGAAAACGAAATTCTAAAATTTCAGGATCCGTACTTCTTGTGTTTGTCATATGAGTTTGCACCCCAGAACATCCATTAAAGTTCAATCCAGCCCCACTTCCTCCGCATATTGTTTCATAATTTTGTAACTTTTTATTTCCCCAAACAAAATTATTCATGGTTCCCTGACTGCCAGCCATAACACCCAAGGCTTGGAGCAGAGCATTACACATCAATTGGCTTACCTCAGTATTCCCGGCAATGACAGCAGATGGATATTCAGCATGAATCATACTGCCCTTTGGAGCTATTATCTTTAATGGACGGAAGCATCCTTCATTGAGTGGAATTTCGGCACCAATAAGACTGCGGAAAACATATAAAACGACTGCATGACATACAGCGAGTGGCGCATTATAATTATAAGGATCCTTTTGAGCAGTCCCTGTAAAATCTATTTCTGCAGTTCTTTTTTTGCTATCTACTCGTACCTCAACGCATATAAATTTTCCATTGTCCAATTCATATTTACTTTTGCCACCTTTAATTTTGGTTAAAACTTGCCTAACACATTCTTCTGCGTTGTCTTGCACGTAACGCATGTAGGAATGCACAACTTCAACACCAAATTGCTTTATCATTTTTAACACTTCGCGAACGCCAGTTTCATTGGCAGCAACTTGAGCAGCCAAATCAGCTAAATTTTCTTCAATGTTTCTGCAAGGGTATTTCCCAGAGCTAAGAAGTTTTCGAACCTCTTTTTCCCTAAAATTACCATTTTCAACCAATTTGAAGTTATCAATTACAACTCCTTCTTCTTCAATAATTTGACTGTCCGGGGGTGCTGATCCAGGCGTTTTCCCACCAATGTCAGCATGATGTCCCCGTGATGCAACAAAAAAGAGTAATGCCCCACCATTATCAAAAACTGGCGTGATTACGGTAACATCAGGTAAGTGTGTGCCGCCATTAAAAGGTGCATTTAAAACAAAAACATCTCCTTTTTTCATATTTGGATTTTGTCGAATAATTGATTTAATCGAACCCGACATACTTCCTAGATGTACAGGTACGTGAGGAGCGTTGGCCACTAAACCGCCTTGAGGATCAAAAAGAGCACATGAAAAATCCAGTCGCTCCTTGATGTTTACTGAGTAAGCCGTGTTGGCAAGAGTAGCTCCCATTTGCTCAGCTATGGACATAAATAAACTATTGAAAACCTCAAGCATAATTGGATCTGCTTTTGTTCCAACGGCCTCTTTTCTTTTTATAGGAATATTTCTTTCTAATATAAGGTGACCAAATTTATTAAGTTTAGCGCACCAATCGGGCTCAATAACGTTTGTACCTGTGGGTTCTTTTATAATGGCTGGCCCATTAACCTGTTGACCTGGCTTAAGGGATTGCCTTTCAAACAGCGGAGCTTCAACGAGCTTTCCATTACTAACTATTTTTAATTTATCGACTGCCGCAGGAGTTTGCTTCACCTCATTCATTAGAGCTTCATTAACAACAGAGGAGCCACCTATTGCTTCGACGCTTAAAGCCTCAAAAATAAGATCTCTTCCCTCGCTGGAAAAACCATACTGTGCGAGATGGGCGTTATCAAAACGCTGTTTTAATTCTTTTAGATTTCCAAAACTAACAATGAGCGCTTGATGCGAGCCACTTAAACGTAAGTGTGCTCTACACTCCACACTTATATCATCATACCCAACGCCCTGAGATACCACTTGCCTGGTGGCTTTATCAGATAAATCAGACAGCATTACTTTTGCTTCTTCATACGCAGACAGGGGTCGTTCGAACTGACTTTCTTTCATACAACGGATTTCAGCAAGACCCATACCGTATGCAGAAAGGACACCTGCAAGGGGGTGAATAAAAATTGATTCCATTCCCAAAGCATCCGCTACGAGGCATGCGTGTTGCCCTCCAGCGCCACCAAAGCACTGCAGCGCATACTTTGTAACATCATATCCTCGTTGAACAGAAATCTTTTTGATTGCGTTTGCCATGTTTGCTACAGCAATTCTCAAAAAACCTTCGGCCAACTCTACACCAGACAAAGGTTTATTCCCTGTTTTAATTGATATTTCTTCTGCGAACTCTTGGAAGCCTTTTTCCACAGCTTCAACATCAATAGGTTGATCAGCATTCGGTCCAAAAACACGCGGAAAATGAAGTGGCTGAAGTTTGCCAAGCATGACATTACAATCAGTCACAGTTAATGGTCCTCCACGTCTGTAGCAGGCTGGACCGGGATTTGCCCCAGCGCTTTCGGGGCCCACCTGAAGCCGACCATCTCTGAAAAATAAAATTGATCCGCCCCCAGCAGCAACAGTGTGGATATCCATCATCGGAGCCCGCACACGAGCCCCCGCAACTTCAGTCTCAAAACTTCGCTCAAACTGCCCATTATAATGGCAAACATCAGTGGAGGTACCGCCCATATCAAAGCCAATTAATTTATCAAGACCAGCAATTTTCGCTGTTTTGACCATACCCACAACACCTCCCGCAGGACCCGACAAAATTGCGTCTTTGCCTCGAAACATATTGGCATCCGTTAGGCCGCCGTTTGACTGCATAAAAAACAATTTCGCCTGATGATTCTGCTCAAATTCAGAGGATATTTGAGAAACATACCGCTTCAGAATTGGTGATAAATAAGCATCGATGACAGTTGTATCCGCTCTGCCCACTAATTTCATAAGTGGTGAAATTTCGTGACTAACTGAAATTTGTTCAAAACCTTCAGAGGCAGCGATTTGTGCAACACGCTTTTCATGCACGGGATTCAAGTAGCTGTGCATTAGAGCGATCGCCACACTTTTAATGCCTTCAGCACGAGCTGCTCTCAATGCCTGATAAACTGCTGGCTCATCCAAAGCCTCAACTACTTTACCACCAGCATCTAATCTTTCTTTGACTTCGGCCACCTGTTCATAAATTGGCGTGGGCAGTTTAATATTAAATTCAAAAAGTTTTGGTCTTGCCTGATATCCAATGCGTAATAAATCTCGAAAGCCTTTGGTAATTAAAAGAAGTGTTC
>ENA-OSEY01001664-OSEY01001664.1-marine-metagenome-genome-assembly--contig:-NODE-1664-length-15086-cov-3.665268_pt1 | contig 15086 bp, 14 predicted proteins | sample MGYA00248465_ERZ534230 | MGnify/ENA primary metagenome ERZ534230 (study PRJEB26409, sample SAMN06344110) | marine metagenome | isolation source: Sea water from surface | place: Atlantic Ocean:Southern...
GACAATTAAGGATAAAAGTCATACAAAAAATACAACAAAAAAACAAATCGAAGACGATAAGCCATCAAAAGAAAAGGCATCTAACATAAAAAATGATAAAAATAAAAAGACAAATTCTACATCGATTAAAAAAAGAGCTTTAGATAAGAAAAATGGAACTGAAGAAAAACTTAATAAAAAAATAATTAATGAAAAGAAAAGAGCACCCAAAGCATCAGAAGCACTTAAGGTTGTGAATGTTGATGAAGTTAAAAAAGTTAAAAAAGGTGGATGGTGGTCTCAGGCAAAATAATGAACAATCCAATATTACATAATTTCAATGTAAAAAGTTTATTTTTTATAATATTAACTATTCTATTTCTAAATCATGAAGTGGTTTACAGTCATGCTTTGGAGGATAAAGACGAAATTGAAAATTTAATTGAGAGTTGGATTGAACAAAATCCTGATAAAATCAGGTTCGCTTTGGAAAAGCTCGCCGCTAAGGAAGAAAAAGATAAAATAGAGAAAAACTTTAATTTATTAGCACAAAATTCACTTGACCCCTTTTTTGGTAACCCTAGTGCTGATGTTATAATTTATGAATTTTTTGATTATAATTGTGGATACTGTAAGTCTGTTCTACCAACTTTGTTAAATGTGGTGAAGAATGACAAAAATACGAAACTTATTTTTAAAGAGTTTCCAATCTTGTCAGAAACATCTTTAGAGGCTGCATTATATGCACTTGCCGCACAAAAACAAAATTTATATTTTGAATTCCATACAAGAATAATGGAATACAGAGGTCGATTAAATAATGATGTTTTTATTAAAGTAGCTGAAGATATTGGGTTAGATATAAAAAAGCTTAAAAATGACTTAAATGACAAAAATATCAGAATGGAAATTGAAAAAAATCGTTTGATCGCAAAAGGCTTCAATATAAATGGGACTCCAACTTTAATTATTGGTGATAAAATAATACCAGGTGCAATTAACGAACAACAATTGAATGAACTTATTAAAGAAGCTAGGGATCTGAATTCTTAGATTAGAGAAGCGCTATGATAAATAATTCTATTTTAGTAATTTCTGGCCCTAACTTAAATCTTCTAGGCAATAGAGAAGAAAAATATTATGGAAATATTTCATTAGATATAATCCATGAGAAAATCAAAAAAATAGGTAATTCAAATAATGTTACTATAGAATGTAAGCAATCAAATTCGGAAAGTGAAATAATAGAATGGATACAAAATGCCAAAAATAATTTTAAGGCATTAGTAATTAATGCTGGTGGATACACTCATACCTCTGTCTCAATTAGAGATGCCTTAAAATTATTTGATGAATTAATAATTGAAATTCACATGTCTAATATTCATTCAAGAGAAGATTTCAGACATAAATCTATGATCTCAGGAGTTAGCAGCGGAATTATAATAGGATTTGGTGATCAGTCATATTATTTGGCTGTAAACGCTGCAATAAATAAAATAAGTGGGGTAAAAAATTATGGCTAAAAATGATAATAAGAATTTTTCATTGCCAACAATAAAAGATTTAGAAATATATTTTGACCTAATCAAAAAGAAAGATATTTCAGAATTAGAAATCGAAACTGATCAAATTAGAATTAAAATAGTGAGTGAAAATAAAAATATAAAATTTTCAACACAACAAACCGCATCAGAAATTATCAATCATAGCCAAAGTGCAGAATTAAATAATCAAAATAACAAAGATACTTTTGAGGTCAAAACTGAAGGAGAAATAATAAAATCTCCAATGGTTGGCACAGCATATTTATCTCCTGAGCCAAGTGCGCCTGAGTTTATAAAAAAAGGTGATAAAGTTAAAAAAGGAGATACTCTATTAATTGTAGAAGCAATGAAAGTTATGAATAATATTTCTTCTCCAAAAGATGGAGTTATCGAGGAAATTTATATAGAAAATGCTCAACCTGTTGAGTATGATCAGCCTTTAGTTGTTATTAAATGAACAATAAAAAATTATTCAAAAAAATTCTTATTGCTAATAGAGGGGATGTTGCACTAAGAATTCTTAGGGCTGCAAAAGACCTCAAAATACCCACTGTGTCGATCCACTCATCTGCTGATAATGATTCAATGCATGTGAAATTAGCTGATGAAAGTGTTTGCATTGGGCCAGCAAAATCATCTGATAGTTATTTGAACATGCAAGCTATAATTTCAGCAGCACTAGTGACAGGTGCTGACGCAATACATCCCGGTGTTGGGTTTTTATCGGAAAATGCTGATTTTGCTGAAATAGTAAATGCTCATGAAATTAACTTTATTGGTCCATCTCCAGAACATATTAAAACTATGGGAGATAAAGTTTCTGCAAAAATCGCTGCTGAAAAAGCAGGTCTGCCTCTCGTGCCAGGGTCTAAAGGCTCAATCTCATCTTTGAAAAACGCTGAAGAAGAAGCACTAAAGATAGGTTTTCCAGTTATAATTAAAGCTGCTGCTGGGGGTGGCGGAAGAGGTATGAAGGTTGCAAACTCCATGGAAAATCTTTCTGAAGCTTTTAGCTCAGCAAGAAGTGAAGCAAAGGCTGCATTTGGAGATGACACAGTATATTTGGAAAAATATTTAAAAAACCCAAGGCATATAGAAGTTCAAGTGTTTGCTGACTCTCATGGTAATGTAGTTCACTTAGGAGAGCGTGAGTGTTCAATTCAAAGAAGACATCAAAAATTGTTAGAGGAGTGCCCTTCGCCTATTTTGTCTCAAAGTGAAAGAGAAAAGATTGGTAAACTTTCAGCAAATGCTGCAAAAAATTTAGGCTACTTAGGACTAGGAACAATTGAATACTTGTATGAGAATAACGAATTCTTCTTTATTGAAATGAATACTCGTTTACAAGTTGAACATCCCATCACTGAAATGGTGACTGGTTTAGATCTAGTATGTGAACAGATTAAGATTGCAAGTGGCCAAAAATTAAGTTTCAAGCAGAATGATATTGTGTTTAATGGACACGCTATTGAGTTTAGAATTAACGCCGAAAATCCAAATAACTTTTTACCTTCTCCTGGAGAAATAAAAACTTTCCATCCGCCAGGAGGCCCTGGTGTAAGAGTTGATTCTATAGTCTATCAAGGATACCAAATACCCCCATATTATGATAGCCTAATATCTAAACTTATAGTATTCGGTAGTGATAGGGAAAACTGCCTTTCAAGATCTGAAAGAGCACTTGACGAATTTATTATAGAACCAATTGATACATCAATTGAATTACACAAAAAGTTATTGAGAAATAAAGATATTATAAATGGGGCTTACTCAATTAAATGGTTAGAAGAAATTTTTTTACCAACCCTGAATAAAACTTATGGATAAAATATCAAAGCTTGTAATTGAGGGGTACTATAATGGTATTTTCCCAATGTCAAATAGCAGAAATGACAATAGTTTTTTTTTGTTAATCCGGAAAAACGAGCTATAATTCCACTTTCTAAAGCTCATGTCTCAAGGAGCCTGAGAAGAACTATAATTAAAAAGAACTTCGAAATTAAATCAAATAAAGATTTTAATCAAGTTATACTTTCGTGTGCTGATCCAAAATTTGGTAGGCAAGATACATGGATTAATAACTCAATCAAAGAGGTGTTTAATACTCTTCATGAAAGCGGCTATGCACATTCAGTTGAAATGTATTTAAATAAATCCCTTGTTGGTGGTATATATGGTATTTCAATTGGGAGTGTATTTTTTGCAGAGTCAATGTTTTCAGCAGTAAAAAATGCATCAAAAATAGTTTTAATTTTCCTACTAGCAAAACTAAATGCTTCAAAGTTTAAGTTATTTGATGTTCAGTTTATGACACCACACCTTGCGTCCATGGGAGCCATAGAAATAAGTAAAAATAAATTTTCTCAATTACTTAATTTACATATACAAGAAAAAAATCATTTTCCATATATCAATTCTTCTAAAATTGAGGATTGGAATATTTTGTTAAATTATTTGCAAGAAACCAAAGAGATATCATAGATAGGATGCTCTAGTGCGCTAATAGCTGGGCTAGATGAAAACATCCATCCACTAAATACTAGGTTTTGCTTATCTTCACTTTGATTAAGCAAATCAAAAATCTCTATATATGCTGCTGATTCAGGCAGATAGTCTGGCGGTCTATTTTGACAACTTTTTAAAATTATAATCAGTGAACCCAAATTTTCTTCCTCATTCAAACTGATTTCTAACTTCTTTGTTCTTGCAGTAATTTTATCAAGCGCATTAAATTCTGCAGATTTATTATCTAGCCATTCAGAATTTGAATCTTGATAAAAAAATAGAGCTAACGAAAAAGATATAATAAAATTAAATTTTCTAATCAATTTTATCGTTACTAATTAGTTGCAGAAAAAACAGCCTGTCCCAAAAGGTCTGTAATGCTAACTGGGTCGCGTGTATTATATATAGTTTCTTCATCTTTTAACATAATATCAGATGCACCTGGAATGATTTCTACATACTGTCCACCTAGCAGAGATGCAGAAGATATTTTAGCAATTGAATCATCTGGAATCGAGATACTTTCTTCTAAATTTAGCTCAACTATTGCAAGAAAAGATTGTCTATCAAGTTTATTCGATGATACTTCCCCAACCTTTATACCTGCTATAACTACGTCATCACCTACTTTTAACCCACCAATATGTCCAAATTCAGCGTTTATGTATTTACCTTTTTTCTGAATGCCTGTTGACGAAACTGTAAAAAAAACAAAAGATAATGCTAGTATTATTACGATAGCACCTACAACAATTTCTAGAATATTTTCTTTCATATTTTTTTATCCACTATGTTGGTGTCCATGGCTTATATTCATCATTTTCTTTATTTCTGCCAAAATTCTCACTCACATTTTTTGGAGAATATGCATATTTAGTTCCAGTGAGATTGGGCAAATGTTTTTTTTGCCATTCATGTTTTTTTTCATTATCAGACGGAAATTTTTCAGAATAATGATGAAGCCAGCCATGATATTTCCCTGGAATTTTTGAGGCTTCAGGTAGCCCATTATATCTAACCATTCTCTTTGATTTTTGAACATCAGATTTTTTTTGTTCGTAATATTTATTACCAAATTCATCTTGCCCAACATAACGATAAAAAAAGAAAATTTTTAATTTTAATGCTAAGTTCATATTAGCTGTCCTGAATACCATTTATTTTTATTGTCATTATAAATTATTTAATAAACTCTAAACAACTGATTTTTGCAAAGATACAACATTAAAATTATAAAATTTATTTTTTTTAAAAAAAATAAAAAAAAAACTTGCAACTAACACCATATATTAGGTAGCTTGTCTTATCCAACTACAACATGTAGTATTCTGTTTCGGAATTAGATCTTTCGGAACAAATTTGATTCTGGTTGTGGATAATTAAAATAGTGTGACTAAAATTAAATTTAAATGATTTAAGTTACTAGAAGGTTTGGAAGGAAAATAAATGCAATTCAAAAGACATTTTACTAATGATAAAGAAGATATATATTCAGATATTAAGTTTCAGTATACTACTAGTGAAATTAAAAATATGGATGGTAGTGTTGTCTTTAAAGCAGAAAATGTTGAAACCCCAAACTTTTGGTCACAGGTCGCTACTGATATTCTTGCTCAAAAATATTTTAGAAAAGCAGGTATACCAGTTAAAATAAAAAAGATTAAAGAAAAGAACGTACCTTCATGGCTCTGGAAATCAGCTCCAGATGAAACGGCTTTAAAAAAATTGCCACTTGAAAAGAGATTTGTTGGTGAAACCTCTTGTAAACAGGTCTTTCATAGACTTGCAGGAACTTGGACATATTGGGGCTGGAAAGGTAATTATTTTTCTTCAGAAAAAGATGCTAAAATTTACTATGATGAGATGGTTTACATGCTTGCACACCAAATGGCAGCACCGAATTCACCTCAATGGTTTAATACAGGTCTTTATTGGGCCTATGGAATAGATGGACCCAGTCAAGGCCATTACTATGTAGACCCTTTTACAAAGAAACTAATTTCATCAAAGTCAGCATATGAACACCCACAACCACATGCATGCTTTATTCAATCAATTAATGATGACTTAGTAAATGATGGTGGAATAATGGACTTATGGGTGAGGGAAGCAAGACTTTTTAAATATGGTTCCGGAACAGGGTCTAACTTTTCACAATTAAGGGGTGCAGGTGAAAGCCTGTCAGGTGGAGGAAAATCATCCGGATTAATGAGTTTTCTAAAAATAGGCGACAGGTCAGCAGGCGCCATAAAATCTGGTGGCACGACAAGAAGAGCTGCCAAAATGGTAACCGTTGATATAGATCACCCAGATATAGAGGAATATATAAACTGGAAGGTTATAGAAGAAGAGAAAGTCGCAGCTATTGTTACAGGATCAAAAGTTATTGAAAAAAATCTGCAGAATATTTTAAATTCTATAAATAATAGTGATCTTAAAAATGAAGAGAAATCTAATCCAAAAGTTAACTATGAATTGAAACGTGCTATTGTAGAAGCTAAAAGTTCAATGGTTCCACAAAACTATATTGATAAGATACTTCAGCTTTCCAAACAAGGTTACATATCTATAGAATTCAAAACTTATGACACTGATTGGGACTCTGAAGCTTATAATACCGTTTCTGGGCAAAATTCTAATAATTCGATTAGAGTAACAAATGATTTTCTTAATAGTGTAGAAAATAATGGTGATTGGAACTTAATTAAAAGGACAGACAAAAGTGTTTACAAAACAGTTAAATCAAATGATCTGTGGGAAAAAATTGGAAACGCTGCTTGGTCTTGTGCAGATCCCGGGCTACAATACGATACAACCATAAATGAATGGCACACATGCCCCGAGGGTGGAAGAATTAATGCTTCTAACCCTTGCTCAGAGTATATGTTTCTGGATGACACAGCATGTAATCTTGCTTCATTAAATTTAATGCAGTTTAAAAATACAGACAGTACCTTCAATACCAATGCTTTCGAACATGCTGTAAAACTATGGACCTTAACATTAGAAATATCTGTGCTTATGGCTCAATTTCCATCAAAAGAAATTGCTCAGAAATCATATGATTACAGAACTTTAGGATTAGGATTTGCAAATATTGGTGGGTATTTAATGTCTTCAGGAATATCATATGATAGTGTCGAAGGCAGATCATTATGCGCTGCTATTTCTGCTTTGATGACTGGTACTTCATACGCTACATCAGCATTAATATCTAAAGAATTAGGTAGTTTTCCAAAATATAAAAATAATTCTTCTCATATGATGAGAGTAATCAAAAATCATAGAAACGCAGCTTATGGTAAAACTGAAGGATACGATCAATTAAGTATTTTGCCAGTTCCTTTATTAGAAAGTGAGTGCCAAGATAAAGAGCTTATAAATTCTGCAAAATTAGCTTGGGATAACGCTTTTAAATTAGGAGTTCAATACGGTTTTAGAAATGCTCAAACAACTGTAATTGCCCCAACCGGTACTATTGGATTAATAATGGATTGTGACACAACTGGGATTGAACCAGATTTTGCACTTGTAAAGTTTAAAAAACTAGCAGGAGGCGGATATTTTAAAATAATAAACAGAATAGTTCCAGAAGCACTCAAAACATTGGGATATAATAAAGAACAAAGAGCAAAAATTGAAAACTATGCTGTTGGTCATGGCACACTAAAAAATTGTCCTGAAATAAATGAAAACACTTTAAGAGAAAAAGGCTTTTCCGATGAGCAATTCACTTTACTAGAAAGTTCATTAAGCTCAGCCTTTGACATCAAATTTGTATTTAATAGATACACTTTTGGGGATGATTTTTGTAAAAACACACTTAATTTTTCAGATCAACAACTTAATGATATTAATTTCAATATGTTATCTGAAATTGGATTTACAGACGAACAAATTGAAATTGCTAATACATTTATCTGTGGTGCCATGACGTTAGAAGGTTCACCCGAAATAAAAGATGAACACTTGCCAGTTTTTGATTGTGCGAACATATGTGGAAGAATAGGTAAGCGTTACCTATCAGTTGATAGCCATATTGAAATGATGGCAGCATCACAACCGTTTATATCTGGTGCTATTTCAAAAACTATAAATATGCCAAGTACTGCCTCGGTTGAAGACTGCAAAAATGCATATATGAGATCTTGGAAGTTAGGCATTAAAGCTAATGCACTTTACCGAGATGGATCTAAACTATCACAACCGCTATCATCATCCTTATCTGATATTGAAGATGATGAAGACGCAATGGAGGCAGTTAAGCCAATAACCGAAAGAGTTATTGAAAGAGTTATCAGAGAAGTCAGACGATCAAGATTACCAGAAAGAAGAAAAGGGTATACTCAGAAAGCAACAGTTGGCGGACATAAGGTTTACCTTAGAACAGGTGAGTATGAGGATGGTAAAATTGGCGAAATTTTTATTGATATGCACAAAGAAGGTGCTGCATTTAGGTCTTTAATGAATAACTTTGCTATTGCTGTTTCAATTGGCTTGCAATATGGAGTTCCTTTAGACGAATTTGTTGAGGCCTTTACATTTACTAGATTTGAACCTCAGGGACTAGTAACAGGAAATGATACTATTAAAATGGCAACCTCTATACTTGATTATATTTTTAGGGAATTAGCTATTTCATATTTAGATAGACATGATCTAGGACATGTAAATAGTGATGAACTAGGAGAAAAAGATATTGATAAGGCAGATACACATTCACAACTTATCAATAATACAAAAAAATTAAGTAGAGGTTATGTCAGACAAGAGTTAGAACTTACTGTTCTTGAAGGAGGTCAATCAAGAGCTAAATCATTCGCAGGAAGTAGTGTACAAACTTCTAATGTAGTTTATGAGAATGATGCCGATTTTTCTACCAATACAATTGATGATAAACAAACCGCCATTCAAAAAGCTAAAATCCAAGGTTATGAGGGCGAAGCATGTGGGGAATGCGGAAACTTTACTCTAGTAAGAAATGGCACTTGCATGAAATGTAATACTTGTGGGTCAACTAGTGGCTGTTCATAAAAAGGAATAAAATGTCGTTAATAAATGATAGATTGAAACAATTAAATATTGTATTACCTCCTGCACCTGCACCAGCAGCGAACTATGTACCATATGTAAAAAGTAATAAATTAATTTTTGTATCTGGTCAGATACCAATCCTTAACGGTAAACTAGTAACGGGTAAAATTGGTAAAAATATAAAAATTGAAGATGCTAAGACAGCAGCAAGATTATGCGGTCTTGCAATAGTTTCTCAACTAAATGAAGCAACTGATTTAGATTTGGATAAAATAAAAAGAATTGTAAAATTAGGAGGTTTCGTTAATTGCATAGATGAATTTACGCAACAACCAGAAATAATTAATGGTGCATCTGATTTGATGGTTGAAGTCTTTGGAGACAAAGGAAAACATTCAAGATTTGCAGTAGGAACTAATTCATTGCCCAGGAATGTTGTTGTTGAAATTGAAGCAGTCGCAGAAATTCAATAATTTTGACAATTTATTTGTCTAAAATTAAATGAGTGAAATTGAGAAAGAACCCTCACATACTTACACATCAGTAGTTGAAAGTGTTTTTCAAGTAGAAAGATCAGCATGGAATAGTTGTGCAAATTTTATTGATGATAGTAGGAATATCGGCAACCCTTTTTTATCTCATGAGTTTTTTAGTTGCCTAGAAGAAAGTGGATCAGTCTCAAAAGAGACTGGGTGGATTAGTCAACATATTTTACTATTTGAAGAAGGTAATTCTCTGATAGGTATTTTACCAAATTATTTAAAAAATCATAGTTGGGGTGAATATATATTTGATCAAGTTTTTGCTAATGCATGGGAAAATGCTGGTGGCAAATACTATCCTAAATTGCTATCTGCAATACCCTTCTCTCCCGTTGCAGGAGAAAGATTTTTAATTAAAAAAGGATATAGTCGTAAGTTTGTAATTGAAAAATTATTGGATGCATTAGAAGATTTGAAAAAATTTTATAAAGTTTCCTCAGCACACATTAATTTTATTAATGAGCCACAACTTAAGATAGCATTAAAAAATAAATTTTGGTTTGAAAGAAATAATATCCAATTTCACTGGAGCAATCAAAATTATGAGAATTTTGAACACTTTCTATCTAAATTATCGTCTTCAAAAAGAAAAACAATTAGAAGAGAAAGAAAAGAGATTCATAAAAGTTCTATATTATTAGAAATTGTCAAAAATGATGAAATAAAAAATTATCATTCAAAAATATTCTATAATTTTTACTTATCAACCATTGAAAAAAAATGGGGAGGCGTTTACTTAAACCAAAAGTTTTGGGATTTACTAATTCAATATCTTAAAAATAGGATTGTTTTTATTTTCTCTAAACAAGATGGAGAGTTCATTGGCGGTGCAATTAATTTAATTGATCAAAGTACAATCTATGGTAGGAATTGGGGATCAATCAAAGATATAAAATTTATGCATTTTGAAGTTTGCTATTATCAAGCAATTGAGTATGCAATAATGAATAATTTAAAAAAAGTTGAGGCTGGAGCTCAAGGATTTCATAAAATACAAAGAGGTTACCTTCCAACTAAAACTTACTCCATACACAATTTTTCCAATAATAATTTAAGTTTGGCGGTACAAAAATTTTTGAATTCAGAACGCACACAAATTGCTAAAGAATTGGACCTGTTGATGACCAAATCACCATACAAATTATTATAAAATATAATATTAATTTTATGTAGTTTCGTGACTTTTAATTGTTTTTATTTTTTTCTTACCTGTTATTTTATCATTTGGCTTTTCTTTGTTTTGGTTAATAATAATTATACCATCCTTTTTGATATCAATTAATACTTCTCCACCCATAACTAGTTCACCAAAAAGTAATTTATCAGCTAGAGGCTTTTTAATGTGCTCTTGGACAACCCGTCCCAAAGGTCTAGCTCCGTAAGCTGGCTCATAACCTCGTTCGGCAAGCCATTTTCTTGCTTTATCACTCAATAAAATTGTTACACCTTTTTCTTCAAGTTGAGCCTCAAGTTGCATAATAAATTTGTCTACAACAGACATCATAATTTTAATTGAAAGAGGTGAAAACGGAATTATTGCATCAAGTCTATTTCTAAACTCAGGGGTAAAAATTTTTTCCACTGCCTCTGTATCGGCTCCTTCTCTTCCATTTCTCGCAAAGCCAATAGCACTTTTTGATAATTCTACGGCACCAGCATTGCTAGTCATAATCAAAATGCAACTCTTAAAGTCAACGCTTTTCCCATTGTTATCCGTAAGTTTACCATGGTCCATAACTTGAAGAAGAATATTGAAAAGATCTGGATGAGCTTTTTCAATTTCATCTAAAAGTATAACTGTATGCGGATTTTGATCAACAGCTTCAGTTAACAAACCACCTTGATCATAGCCAACATATCCTGGTGGAGCTCCTATTAATCTACTCACTGAATGACGCTCCATATATTCAGACATATCAAATCGAGTTAATTTAACTCCCAGCGCTAGCGCAAGTTGGCGTGCCACCTCCGTTTTTCCTACTCCAGTTGGACCAGTAAATAAATAATTACCAACTGGCTTTTCGGGTTCCCTTAACCCTGCTCTTGAGAGTTTAATTGCAGACGCAAGAGATTCAATTGCTTTGTCTTGTCCAAAAACTAGTCGCTTAAGATCATTTTCAATATTAAGTAGTAATGTTTTATCGTCTTTACTGATACTTCGGCTTGGTACTCTTGCCATTTTTGAGATTGTATCCTCAACTTCTTTAACACCTATAATTTTCTTTCTTTTTGATTTTGGAAGTAAGTTTTGAGCAGCTGCAGTTTCATCTATAACATCAATTGCTTTATCAGGTAATTTCCTGTCATTAATATATTTTTGAGATAACTCAGCGGCAGCTTTTAATGATAATCCTGAATATTTTATATTATGATGATCCTCATAAATAGATTTTAAACCATTTAATATTTGAATTGTATCTGATAAACTAGGCTCTTCAATATCAACTTTTTGAAATCTTCTGGACAATGCACGGTCTTTTTCAAAATAATTTCTAAACTCTTTATAAGTTGTTGATCCCATGCATTTGAGTTGGCCAGATTGAAGAGCCGGTTTCAACAGATTAGAGGCATCCATAGATCCTCCGCTTGTTGCTCCCGCACCAACAATTGTATGAATTTCGTCAATAAATAGTATAGAATTATCAATTCCTTCTATCTCCGAAATAATAGATTTAAGCCTTTCTTCAAAGTCTCCTCTATACCTTGTTCCAGCTAGTAATGAACCCATATCAAGTGAATAAATTTCATATTGATCAAGAAATTCAGGTACTTGATTTTTTGCTATTTTAAGAGCAAGACCCTCTGCTATTGCAGTTTTGCCAACACCTGGGTCACCAACTAATAAGGGATTATTTTTTGTTCTCCGACACAAAACTTGTATACATCTCTCAACTTCTTTATCCCTTCCAACCAAGGGATCGATTTTCCCCTCACGCGCCAATGAAACCAATGGTTTAGCAAATTTATCCAAAGCTTTTTGGTTGCTTGAAGTATCACCTTCATCTTCGCCAGTTCCTTTAGTGTCTCTTGATTTAGCAAATGAAGGGTTCTTCGCAGTTCCATGACTTATGTAACTAACAGCATCTAGTCTTGTCATACCCTGGTTAGAAAGTAGCCACACTGCATGACTTTCGCGTTCTGCAAACATTGCTATAATTACATTTGCACCATTTGCCTGTTTTCTTCCTGAAGATTGAACATGAACTAAAGCTCTTTGAAGAACTCTTTGAAAAGATACTGTGGGTTGTATTTCATCAGACTTATAGTCAATCTGTTTATCCAGAGTGTTAGTCATAAAGTCATCTAATTCAGATTTCAATTTATTTAAATCTACTGAGCATGCATTAAGTAATTCTGAGGCATCTTCATCTTCAACTAATGCAAATAGCAAATGTTCTAATGTAACAAGCTCGGCACCTCTATCTGCAGCACATGTCATGGCTCTATGAAGAGATTGCTCTAAATTTTCAGATAACATTATTCCTTCTCCAATTTTATTTGAAGAGGATGTTGGTTTTTTCTAGCTTTATCAAGAACCTGTGCTGCTTTAGATTCAGCAATCTCGAAGGTATATAGACCACAAACCCCTAACCCTTTTTGATGTATGTGAAGCATTATTTCAGTTGCTTGCTCTTGAGACTTAGAAAAATAAGTTTGAAGCATCTCAACTACAAATTCCATGGGCGTATAATCATCATTTAACATAATGACTTTATAAAGTGGTGGCTTTTTTAACTTAGGCTTCTCTTGAAGAGTTAATGAGGAAAAATTTTTATCAAAATTTTCATTATCATTTTCTTCTGAGCTCAAAACAGTATTGAAGTATGGTTCGTTACTTTTTTCTCTTTTCACTTCTTCCTCATAAATAAATATCTTTTTATATATATTGTAACTTTTATAGATTAATTCAAAGGAAATATCAAAATTAGCATAAAATTTGCTCCTTATTTTTTAACTTTTATTAAATTAGAAAAATAATAATTATAAAATTATTTAAAAAGTTAATAAATTACAAAAGGATATTGCATTATCTTATTGAATCTGTATGATTCATTATAAATTTTAAAATATATTTAGTCATATGCTTAACAAGCTATTTAAAATATTAACTTACGTGTCTTTGTTTTGGTTTGCCACAGTGTGCTTTAATAACTCAGTTTATGCTAATTCAAAGTATGCTTCAATTATCATGGAAGAACACAGTGGTAAAATTCTTTACTCAAGATCAGCTAATGAAAAAAGATATCCTGCAAGCATGACGAAAGTTATGACGTTATACATAATTTTCGATGAAATTAGAAAAGGTAAACTAAATTATAATTCAAAAATCGTTTTCTCAAAAAGAGCTGCTGGACAACCACCTTCAAAACTAGGGATTAAAAGAGGGCAGTCAATAACATTAAAAGAGGCAATGTACGCATTAGTTACAAAATCTGCAAATGATGTAGCGACTGCTGTTGCAGAAAAGATTGCTGGCACAGAAATTAATTTTGCGAAAAGGATGACTAATACAGCAAAAAAACTAGGAATGCAAAATACAAGATTTATGAATGCTTCAGGTCTTCATAATAAATACCAAAAAAGTACAGCTAAAGATATGGCGATATTGGCTATTGCTATTAGAAGAGATTTTCCTTCAGAGTATAAAATATTTAACACTAAATCTTTCAAATGGAACGGTAGAAAATACAATAACCATAATAATCTCCTCAAATCTTATTATGGAACAGATGGTGTTAAAACGGGTTATATTGATGCATCAGGATTTAACTTAATGGCATCAGTTGAAAGAAAAGGAATACGTTTAATAGGAGTAGTTTTTGGTGGCAAATCTGGAAGTAGTAGAGACAGACATTTAATGGGTTTATTCAATAGCGCTTTTAAAAAAGCTACCCCACCAAAATTAATTTTAGTTAATGCTCCAGTTTCAAAACCAAAGTTTGTAAAGTTAAGCACACCAATGGCAAAGCCTAATAATCTAAGTAAAATAGTAACCAATTTAGAGACACCTACAACAAAACCAACTTTATTATCTATAAATGACACCCAATTAGTTAACAATTATAAGGATTGGGGAATACAGGTGGGGACATATTCAAAAAAAGTTAATGCGCACCATATAGCAATTAAAGCTAGAAGAATTGCGCCTAATTTATTAAAAATGTTACCTGCGCAACTTACACCTATCTACATAAATCAAAATATGGCGTGGAGAGTGAGATTTAACAGTTTAGATGAAAGAACAGCGAGGAAAACTTGTTTAAAATTACTCTCAAAAAATATATCTTGTATTGCAGTACCGTCAGAGCAAATATTAGGGTATGTTGTTAAACAATAGTATATACTCTTTTGTTAAAAATAGAATATTTCAAAAATAAATTAACCACTAATTAACAATTGTATCACTAAATGGTACATTATCATGAAGAATATTTATTTATTTTATTTATAATTTTAATCTACAAACAACCTTAAGAGT
>ENA-OSEY01001666-OSEY01001666.1-marine-metagenome-genome-assembly--contig:-NODE-1666-length-15078-cov-2.650823_pt1 | contig 15078 bp, 15 predicted proteins | sample MGYA00248465_ERZ534230 | MGnify/ENA primary metagenome ERZ534230 (study PRJEB26409, sample SAMN06344110) | marine metagenome | isolation source: Sea water from surface | place: Atlantic Ocean:Southern...
TGGAACTGCTGGCGGGACTGGTTTTGTAATTGAATACTCTGGAGAAGCCATTTCAAAACTCACAATGGAAGGCAGAATGACTATTTGCAATATGAGCATTGAGGCTGGTGCGAGAGCTGGTCTAATTGCTCCGGATGAGAAAACATTTAGATATATAAAGGGTAGACCATTCGCTCCTACAGCAGAGAACTGGAATAAAGCAATCAAATATTGGAAAAGTCTCACATCAGAACCGGATGCAATGTATGACAAGGAAGTAAAAATTAAAGCAAGTTCTATAGAACCTCAAGTTACTTGGGGAACTAGTCCACAAGACGTTGTTTCGATAAATGGCAAAACTCCTGACCCAAAAAAAATTTCAGATTCCAAAAGAAGAGGCGCTGTGCAAAGATCGCTAGATTACATGGGGTTAACCCCTAATCAAAAGATTAAAGACATTGAAATTGACAGAGTGTTTATAGGATCATGTACCAATGGAAGAATAGAGGATCTAAGAGAAGTTGCGAAAGTTGTTGAAGGTAAAAAAGTAATTGTTAACTCAATGATTGTTCCTGGCTCTGGACTTGTTAAACAACAAGCAGAACAAGAAGGTATCGATAAGATCCTTATAGATGCTGGCTTTGACTGGAGGGAACCAGGGTGCTCGATGTGTCTTGCTATGAATCCCGATCAACTTAAACCAAAAGAAAGGTGTGCTTCAACATCAAATAGAAATTTTGAAGGAAGGCAAGGTAGAGAGGGCAGAACTCATCTTGTTAGTCCGGCTGTAGCAGCTGCCACGGCACTCAAGGGTAAGTTGAGCTTGGTAGAAGATATATAAGTGAAAAAATTTGATAAAATAAAGGCAATTGCAGCCCCACTTCCAATGATTAATGTTGATACAGATATGATTATTCCAAAACAGTTTCTCAAAACTATTAAAAGATCAGGTTTAGGTAAAAATCTATTTCATGAACTCAGGTATGACATTAATGGCAATTTAAAAAATGATTTTGTACTTAATTGGGAGTTTTATAAAAATGCTAAAATACTAATTACTGGAGATAATTTTGGTTGTGGGAGTAGCAGAGAACACGCACCTTGGTCATTATTAGATTTTGGTTTTAGATGCATAATAGCCCCTAGTTTCGCAGATATTTTCTTTAATAATTGCTTTAAAAATGGAATTTTGCCTATAAAAGTAAATAATTCTGAAAATGATATTTTAATTAAACAAGCAGAGAATAAAAATTTAATCACCGTTGATTTGCCAAAACAAGTAATTTCGTGTGGGAGCGAAATCAACATCAATTTTGATATAGATCCTTTTAGAAAAAAATGTCTTTTAGAGGGTTTAGACGACATTGCTCTTACTTTAAAAAAATCTGAGAAAATTGATGATTATGAACTGAAACTCAACAAATCCAGATCATGGTTAATGATTTGATCTTAAAAAATAATTCTTAAATAAAATGCGAACGGAATCTTATAATATTTCTATTCTTCCAGGTGATGGTATCGGAGAGGAAATTGCAAAAGAAGCAAGAAAACTTATTGATTGGATTTCTAGCAACGCAACTTTTAATATAAATTTAGTTGAAGAATATGTTGGTGGTGCATCAATTGATAAATACGGAACTCCTTTGTCAGATGAAACATTAAAAAGTATTAAACAATCTGATGCTATTTTATTGGGAGCAGTTGGAGGACCAAAATGGGAAAAAATGGATTTTGAAAAAAGACCTGAAAGAGGTCTTCTGAAAATCAGAAAAGAATTAGATTTATTTGCAAATTATAGGCCTGCAATTGTATTTGACCCTCTCATTGATTCATCGAGTTTAAAACCAGAAGTAATTAAAGATTTAGACATTTTGATTATAAGAGAATTGACAAGCGGCATATATTTTGGAGAACCAAGAGGAATTGAAAAAATTAATGATAAAAACTACAGGGGATATAATACGCTTGTATACACGAGTAAAGAAATTGAGAGAATAGCAGAGGTAGCCTTTAAAACAGCCATGTCTAGATCAAAAAAATTATGTTCTGTCGATAAAGCAAATGTTCTGGAATCAACTGAATTATGGAGGGAAGTGATGATAGAAACTTCCAAAAAATATCCCGAAGTTGAACTTTCGCATATGTACGTAGATAATGCCTCAATGCAGTTAGTAAGAAATCCAAAACAATTTGATGTAATTGTTACAACTAACATGTTTGGGGACATACTCTCAGATTGCGCATCCATGCTTACAGGATCTCTTGGCATGTTGCCGTCAGCTTCGATTGGCATCAATTCAAAGGGCCAAAAAAAAGCAATGTATGAACCAGTTCACGGCTCGGCACCGGATATCTCAGGACAAGGCGTATCTAATCCTTTGGCAATGATTTTAAGTGTTGGGATGATGTTTGAATACTCATTGGATAAAAAAGTCATTGCAGAAAAGATTAATGATGCAGTTAGATCAGTTTTAGAAAAAGGATTTCGAACAAAAGATATATACAGTGAAAATAAGATTCTTTTATCAACCAACGAAATGGGAGATAAAGTCTTGGAGGAAATAAAAGAATGAAAAAATACAATGTTGCAGTTGTCGGGGCAACTGGAAATGTTGGGAGAGAAATACTCAATATTCTAGACGATAGAAATTTCCCCATTAATAAAATCTATGCAGTTGCGTCTTCAAGATCTGAGGGATTAAAGATACCTTATGGAAATGGAAAAGAGTTAGAGGTACAGTCACTTGATAAATTTAAATTTAAAGAAACAGAATTAGTTTTGTCGTCACCTGGTTCCAAAATTTCAGCAAAGTTTGTGCCTAAAGCAACCAGAGATGGTGCTATTGTTATCGACAATACGTCTCATTTTAGAATGAAAAAAGGGATACCCTTAATCGTTCCAGAAGTAAATCCAAAGGATATACTTGATTTAAAAAAAAAAATTGTTTCCAATCCAAATTGCTCAACAATTCAGATGGTTATGGCACTCAAGCCAATACATGATCTTTTTAAAATAAAAAAAATTATAGTTGCAACTTACCAGTCAACCTCTGGGGCAGGAAAATCTGCAATGGATGAACTTTTTCACCAAACTCTTGATGTGTATAAAAATAAACCACTTGTTGCCAAAAATTTTACAAAAAAAATTGCATTTAATTTAATTCCACATATCGACGAATTTTTAGATGACGGTTCAACAAAGGAAGAAAAAAAAATGATAGAAGAAACTCAAAAAATTTTTAATGATAAATTTGAGATTTTCTCAACTTGTGTCAGAGTTCCAGTTTTCGTTGGTCACGGTGAAGCTATTTATTTAGAAACAGAAAAAACAATTGATCTTAAAAAACTTATATCTAATATTAAAAAGTTTCCTGGCTTATCTCTGGTTGATAAAAAAATAGATGGAGGATATGTAACTCCTGACGAATCAGCTGGAGAGGATGACGTGTTTATTAGTAGATTAAGATTAGGAGCAAATAAAAAAACAATTGGCTTATGGGTTGTTGCAGATAATTTAAGGAAAGGTGCTGCTTTAAATACAGTTCAAATTGCGGAGTTAATTATTAAAAATAAAATGAAATAGAAATGAAAAAAAACTTTAAAAGTAGATATTTCGAAGATTATAAATTGAATGAAGAAATTAATCATAGTGTTCCCCGAACGATTACGGATGGTGATGTTGCAATATATCTTAGTACAACAGGTAGCAGATTTCCTTTGAATTATTCAGCTGAGTTTTCAAAAACTTTAGGACTTAAAAAAATCCCAATAGATGATATTTTATTGTTTCATATGGTTTTTGGAAGAACAGTCCCTGATTTATCTCTGAATGCGATAGCAAATTTAGGTTACGCTGGCGTAAAATTTCATAAGCCTGCTTTTGTAGGGGACACTTTAAATGCAAGCTCCAAAATTATTGGCTTAAAAGAAAACTCAAATGGAAAAACTGGAACTGTTTATGTAGAATCAGTAGGTAAAAATCAAAATGATGAGATTGTTTTAACTTATTACAGATGGCTTATGATGAGGAAAAGAAATGAAGGTATGATAAAATCATTCAAAAATACTATTCCTGATCTACCAGATAAAGTTAAAACTAAAGATTTTAATCTCATTGAAAATTTTGACATTGATAAATGGTCATCTTCAGTGTCTGGAAGTAATTTTTATTTTAATGACTATGCAGAGGAAGAAGAAATACATCATTTGGATGGTCAGACAATTGAGGAAGCAGAACATCAGATAGCTACTCGTCTTTATCAAAATAATGCTAGAGTTCATTTCAATCAGCATATTGAAAAATCTGGAAGATTTGGAAAGAGAATAATATATGGTGGTTATATAATATCTCTTGCAAGAGCGATTAGTTGTAATGGTCTTGCAAATACTTTTAAGCTGGCAGCAATTCATTCAGGAAAGCATTCCGCTCCAACCTTTGCTGGTGATACCATATACGCTTGGTCAAAGATTTTGGAGAAAGAAATTATCCATAAAAATGTTGGTGCGATGATGATCCGAACTTTAGCATCGAAAAACGATTCAAAAATGAATTTTCCAGACAAAAAAAATCTAACTGATAATATAGTCCTTGACTTAGAATATTCTGTTTTAATACCTATAAAATGAAAAAACAAGACCTCCCTCTTTCACCTCATCTGCAAATTTACAAACCTCAAATTACTTCTTTGCTCTCAATTTCTCACAGAATTTCTGGTGTAGCATTAAACTTTGTGTTGGTAATTTTAGTACTTGGTCTCCTCTGTATTACTTTGGGAGAGAGTTACTTTGAGTTATTAATTTCTTTAATTAATTCTTTTCCAATAAAAATTATGATATTTTTAGCTATTCTAGGTTTTTCATACCATTTTTTAAATGGTATTCGTCATATAATTTGGGACTTTGGTTTTCTTCTTGGAAATAGATCTTCAGCAATTTTTGGATATATTATCATTGCGACTTCCTTCATATCCAGCATTTTAATTTCTAGGTTATTGGGGCTGTTTTGATGAATTTTACTTACACATCAAAATGGTTATTTCAAAAAATTTTTGCAATTTTGTTTTTAATTGCATCCTTTTATACAGTCTATTCTTTATATGGCCTAGAACTTCAAAACTATGACGTGATTACGGGATGGTTCAAAAACTATTTAAATTCATTTTCGGTTTTAGTAATGCTTTCTGCAATCATACTCCATTCAAATATTGGGCTTTCGTCAATAATAGATGATTATATTCACAAGGAATCCTTAAAACAAAAAATAATTTTAATTAAAAACTTTTTCTTTGTAGTTCTTTTTTTTATAACAATATTTAGTTTAGTAAAGTTGAATTTATGAATAATATTAAAACACATAATTTTGATGTTGTTGTAGTCGGCGCAGGCGGCTCTGGACTAAGAGCAGTTATGGGATGTGCGTCTCATGGATTGAAAACTGCTTGTGTATCAAAAGTTTTTCCAACAAGAAGTCATACAGTTGCCGCTCAGGGAGGAATAAGTGCTGCACTTGGCAATATGGGTGAGGATGACTGGAAATGGCATATGTATGATACTGTCAAAGGTTCGGACTGGCTTGGTGATCAAGATGCAATTGCTTTTATGTGTAAAGAAGCACCAGAGGCTGTGATTGAACTTGAACACTTTGGTGTCCCATTTTCCAGAACAGAAAAGGGAAAAATCTACCAAAGACCATTTGGTGGTATGACAACTCATTTTGGAGAGGGTATTGCGCAGAGAACATGTGCAGCTGCAGATAGAACGGGCCATGCAATGCTTCATACTTTATATCAACAATCTCTTTCAAATAATGCCGATTTTTTTATTGAATATTTTGCAATAGATCTAATTATGAACGACAAAAATGAATGCTGTGGGGTGCTCACTTTTAATTTGCATGATGGAGAGTTTTATATTTTTTCAGCTAAAATGGTAATTTTAGCAACTGGTGGCTATGGAAGAGCTTATTTTTCATGTACTTCAGCTCACACCTGCACTGGAGACGGAGGTGGGATGGTTCTAAGAGCAGGCTTACCTCTTCAAGATATGGAATTTACACAATTTCATCCAACAGGAATATATGGTGTTGGTGTTTTGATAACAGAGGGTGCTAGAGGAGAAGGGGGGTATTTGACAAATAGTGCTGGAGAGAGGTTTATGGAAAGATATGCTCCAAATGCTAAAGATCTAGCCAGTAGAGATGTTGTATCTCGATCTATGACAACAGAAATAATGGAAGGAAGAGGTTGTGGTTCTAGAAAAGATCATATTCATCTAAACTTACATCATCTCGACCCTAAGGTCCTTCAAGAAAAGCTCCCCGGAATTACAGAATCAGCAAAAATTTTTGCCGGCGTCGATGTACGAAAGAAACCAATTCCTGTTCAACCTACAGTACATTATAATATGGGAGGAATTCCAACCAATATTCATGGAGAAGTACTAAATTTGGATTCTAAAGATAACGAAGTAGTTGTGCCTGGGTTGATGTCGATTGGAGAAGCCGCATGTGTATCAGTCCACGGAGCTAATAGATTAGGATCCAACTCTCTACTGGATTTAGTTGTGTTTGGAAAGTCAGCAGCCAACAGATGCAATAGTATAATTGATAGGAAAAAGAAAAATCCTGAAATTAAAGAGCATAAAGTTAATAAATTAATAGAAGACTTCGAAAATATTAGGAATTCTAATGGAAGAAAGAGTGTTGCTTCTATAAGACTTGAAATGCAACATACTATGCAAAACTTTTGTCCTGTATACAGGTCTGAAGAAAAAATGCTTGAAGGCAAAAATAAACTATTATCGCTTCTAAACGATTTTAAAAATATAAAAATAAATGATCAAAGCTTAATATGGAATACTGAGGTGATAGAAGCCCTTGAACTAAAAAACCTTTTATCTCAAGCAATTGTAAGCGTAGACAGTGCTTTAAATAGAAAAGAAAGTAGGGGGGCCCACTCAAGAATAGATTATTCTAAAAGAGACGACAAAAAATGGCTTAAACACTCTCTAATTTGGTCTAATAAAGACGGAAAAACAGAGACTAGATTTAGAAAGGTTAATCTTCAGACTAACTCTAAAGAAATAAAAACTATTGAACCAAAAGCAAGAGTTTACTAATTTATAAGTATGGTACAATTATCATTACCTCAACACTCCAAGGTTTCAGAAGGTAAAACTTTCGGAAAAGACGGAAAAAATAAAATCGTATTCAATGTTTATAGATGGAACAGAGAATCTGGCGACAACCCAAGATTAGATAAATTTTTTATAGATAAATCAAAGTTAGGACCAATGGTTTTAGACGCTCTTATGTTTATAAAAAACAAGATAGATCCATCACTTACATTTAGGAGATCTTGCAGGGAGGGTATATGCGGATCATGTTCAATGAACGTAAATGGCACAAATACTTTAGCTTGTTTGAAACCAATTGTCGGTAAAGAAGTTAATATTTACCCTCTCCCACATATGAGAGTACTAAAAGACTTAATCCCAGACATGAGTGACTTTTATAAACAATATGAGTCTATCCAACCATGGCTTAAAAATAAAACAACTTCAAAAAAAGAAAATTTGCAATCTCCCGAAGACCGAAAAAAACTGGATGGATTATATGAATGTGTACTTTGTGCTTGTTGTTCAACGTCTTGTCCAAGCTACTGGTGGAACGGAGACAAATTTCTAGGTCCAGCAATATTGCTTCAAGCTTACAGATTTATTGTAGATAGTAGAGACAAAAATAAAAAACAAAGACTTAATGAACTTAAAGATAAATTTAAACTTTATAGGTGTCATACAATTATGAATTGCACAAAAACTTGTCCGAAAAATCTGAACCCTGCAAAAGCTATCTCAGAAATAAAAAAGCTTCAAATTTCATCATAATTTTGAAAAACCTAAGTTCTAAACTTATATCACATTTAACAAACGTAACTAAAATACATCCTAATTCTTGTCAGTTAGCTGTCGTCTCAAAAATTCAAGAGTTTATCTCTGATTTTTCAAGACCTAGACTTCTTACATTAAAAAAAAACACAAAAAACGGTTTATATATTCATGGCTCGGTAGGGGTAGGAAAATCAGTAATTATTAAGGCTTTAAAAAAAATATATCCTCAATCAGAGATATTGCACTTCAATAATCTAATTTTTAAACTTCAGTCGAGAAGCGAGAAAAACTTAAGTTACTTAAAAAACATCAAAAGAAAAAAGCTAATATTAATAGACGAGTTCTTCATAAATAATCTTACTAGTTTTATTTTATTCAGAAAATTTTTAGAAGAAATTAAATTTAATAATACTAAAATTATTATGAATGGAAATAAAAGCCTTGAAACAGTCTACAATGACCTTGTTAATCCTAAATTATGTGAAAAAATAAAAAATGAACTAAAAGCTTTTTTTTTAATTTTCAAAGTAAAATCAAGAAATGACTACAGAGCTGGAAAAGCTATAGATCATGATTTTTTTCTAATAAAAAAAAGAAATAAAATTATAAAACAAAATTACATCGTCAGTGAATTGTCTAGTGAAAGATCATCAAAAAAGATTGAATTTAACCGCAAAGGAAATTCTTTTAAATTAACAAAAGTTTATGGAAATCTGATAGATTTAGAATTTGATGATTTTTTTGAAAAAAATCTAGTGTTTCAAGATTATAATTTAATAGCAAAAAAGATTAAAATCTTTGTACTCAGAAATATCAAACAAATAGATGAAAGTAAAAAAAATATTTTAGCAAGGTTCATTTCTTTTATTGACGTTTTGTATGAGAATAAAAATATACTTTCTATCTCTTCCAATGTAGGATTAGATGAATTATATATAGGAAGTACAAATTCCTCTGAATTTAAAAGAACTATATCTAGGCTTAAAGAAATGGGAACCAATAAGTATATTAATAAAAATTTAACCACGAAAAAGTAAATTAATGAAATCTTTTCAACAAAATTTTAAAGACATTGAAGATGAAATAAATTTCTTAAAAAAGAAAAATAATGCCATTATTCTTTCCCATTTTTATCAAGATGAAGATATACAAGATATAGCTGATTTTATTGGTGACTCTCTTGATCTATCAAAAAAAGCTCAAAAAAATGATGCTGATGTAATCGTTTTTTGTGGAGTTAGATTTATGGCTGAAGTAGCTAAGATATTAAGTCCTCATAAGAAAGTTATTCTTCCAGATATCAATGCAGGTTGTTCTTTAGAAGAATCCTGTCAAGTAAATGAATTCCGAGAATTCAAAAAAAAGTATCCAAATCACATTGTGTTATCATATATAAATTGTTCTGCAGAAATAAAAGCTGAATCAGATATAATTGTAACATCATCTAATGCTGGAAAAATTATAGAGAGCATACCTGCTAAACAAAAGATTATTTTTGCTCCAGACAAACATCTTGGAGGATACCTCAACAAGATTACAGGAAGAGATATGGTGCTCTGGAACGGTACTTGTATAGTTCACGAAACATTTTCTGAAAGAGAATTAATCAAAATGAAAGTTAGAACAGATGATGCAAAAATTATAGCCCATCCAGAATGTCCTGAAAATATTCTTAATCATGCTGATTTTATAGGTTCAACCTCTTCCCTACTCAGATTTATTTCAACGAACGAAAGTAAAAGATTTATAGTTGCAACAGAACCTCATATTATTCATCAGATGAAAAAAAATGAGCCTAACAAAGAATTCTTAATAGCTCCAGGCCATGATGGAAAATGCTCTTGTTCCAATTGTCCTTACATGGAACTTAATACTTTAGAAAAACTTAGAGATTGTTTACTAAACCTGTCACCAGAGATTAATATTGATAACGAATTAATTTTGAAGGCAAAAAAACCTTTAAACACAATGTTAAAATTAAGCTAAAAATATTGTGCCTAATAAGAAACTTCTCAAAGAATCTTTTGAAAAACTTTGCAATGAACTAAAAAATGATCTTAATGGAAAAAGTATAAAAAATGATATTACTTCAAATTATCTTCTAGATGATAGTTCTGAATTTAAATGTGAAATATCGAACAGAGAAAATATTATTTTATGTGGAGCAGAGTTCGTTAGATACTTCTTTAAAAAGAAATTTCCCAAAATTAAAATTCAATCTTTTTATAAAGATGGAGCAAAATTAAAAAAAAATTCTAAAATCTTCAGTATATCCGGCAACTCAAAAGTGATTCTAGCAACTGAACGAACAGTTTTAAATTTTTTACAACACCTCTCTAGCATTTCAACACTTACGCATAAATTTATTTTAGCGATGAATTCAACTAAAACTAAATTAAAAAATACGAGAAAAACAACTCCTGGATTAAGAGTATTCGAAAAATATGCAACAGTTATTGGAGGTGCCATTGATCATAGGATGGGGTTGTTTGATCAGATTCTTGTAAAAGATAATCATATAAAGGCATTAGGAAAAATTGAAACTGCACTATCAAAATTAAATGAAAAAAAACAAAAATTTCAAATTGAATGCGAAAATATTGATGAAGTTAAAAAATCAATTGGTATGGGAGCCAAATATATTCTTCTCGATAATATGAGGCCTAAAGAGATAAAAAATTGTATAAAACTAAGAAATAACAAGAATATTGAATTTGAAATTACTGGTGGTATTTCTATTAATAATATTTCTAAATTCTCAAATTTAGGTGCAGATTATATTTCAACTGGAAAAATAACCAATTCTGCTAATTCAGTGGATATTGGTTTGGACATAATATAAAATCTTATCAAAGGTGGAATTTTGAACAAAATCAGTCTAATAGGCGCTGGAAATATTGGGACAATATTAGCCTACAACTTAAGTCGTAAACAAATTGGTCCTATAACAATGGTTGATGTGGTGGAGGGTCTTGCAAAAGGAAAGTGTCTTGACCTCTCCCAGAGTCTTCCAATTGAGAATCTAAACATAAAAATCGAGGGAACAACTGACATTTCAGCAATTAAAGATAGTGCAGTGATCATTATAACAGCTGGGATTGCAAGAAAACCAGGTATGAGCCGAGATGATTTAATAGAAACAAATTTTTCTATCATGAATGAAATAGGAAAAGCTATTAAGAAATTTTCTCCATCATCATTTGTTATTTGTGTAACAAATCCTTTAGATGCGATGGTATGGAGTTTAAGGGAGATTTCAGGAATAAAACCAAACATGATCACAGGGATGGCCGGAATTTTAGACTCAGCCAGATTTAGGTTTTTCTTATCACAAGAGTTAAATATTTCTGTAGAAAGTATTCAAACAATGGTTCTTGGAGGACACGGAGACACAATGGTACCACTTTTAGATTATACTTCTGTTGGAGGAATACCAATAAAACAATTTATAAAAATTAGAAATATTAAAAAAGAAAAATTAGAACAAATTATTAATAGAACTCGAAACGGTGGTGGAGAGGTTGTATCATTAATGAAAGATAGTTCAGCTTTCTATTCACCTGCATGTAGTGCTATTGAAATGCTTGAATCTTATCTTTACGATCAAAAAAAAATATTACCTTGTTCTGCTTTTTTAAATGGGGAATATGGAGTTAAAGGACTATTTGTTGGTGTGCCAGTTATAATAGGTGAAAAAGGTATTGAAAAAATCATTGAACTGGATTTATCAAATCAATCCAAAAAAGAATTTCAAAAATCAGTTGAAGCAGTTGAGCAATTAGTTGAAAAATGTAAAAAATTACTGGTGTAATCTATCAAATTCATATATGCTCGCCGCTTAAGTAATGAATTCATATGCTTTGAATTTTTAACTTTTTTGGAAATTAAAGAATGGACATTCACGAATATCAAGCAAAACAACTTCTTTCTAAATTTGGTGTAAACGTACCTCCAGGCGAAGTAGTGTATCAAACGCATGAAGCAGAGAATATAGTATCTTGGCTCAACGAGGATAAAATTGTTGTAAAAGCCCAGGTTCATGCTGGAGGTAGAGGAAAGGCTGGGGGTATTAAAGTATGTTCTGGAGACGAACAAGTTGTAAAAACAGTTGACAAAATGATTGGAATGAAAATCATTACACCTCAAACCTCAGAATCAGGAAAAACAGTAAGAAGAGTTTATTTAGAAAAAGGGTACGACATCCAAAAAGAACTGTATCTATGTATCACTGTAGATAGAGAAACAGGAGGAAACACTATTATTTATTCCAGAAAAGGCGGAGTAAATATTGAAGAGGTATCAGAGAAAACTCCTGATGAAATACATAACATGAAAATTGCTCCAGGTTCTGATTTGCTTACCCATCATGCAAGAACGATAGTTTATAACCTTGGTCTTAAAGGAGCAATCGCTAAAAAAGCTCAAAAAAATATACTCTCAGTTTATAAAGCATTCGTATCACTGGATGCTGCTATGATTGAAATAAATCCTTTTGCTGTTACAAAAAATGAAGATGTAGTAATTCTAGATTGCAAAGCTTCTTTTGATGATAACGCACTTTACAGACAAAGAGTTGTAGCAGAAATGAAAGATGAAAATGAGTATGACCCGTTAGAGTTAGAAGCAGCACGTCATGATTTAAATTATGTAAAATTGGATGGAAATATAGGATTAATGGTTAATGGAGCGGGGTTGTCAATGGCTACTATGGATATTATTAAATATTATGGAGGAGAAGCTGCAAACTTTATGGATGTTGCAGGTGCTGCGACACCTGAAAGAGTTGCCGCTGCCTTTAAACTTATTTATAAAGACCCAGACGTTCAGGGCATTTTAATCAATATTTTTGGTGGAATGATGAGGTGTAACGACATAGCAACTGGGCTCGTAAATGCTTCAAAAGAAGTTGGACTTAATAAACCGCTAGTAGTAAGGCTTGAGGGAACAAACGTCGATATGGGTAAAGAAATACTAATAAATTCTGGATTTCCAATTAAACCTGTTGATACCATGGAACAAGCTGCACAAGATGTTGTAAAAATGGTTGAGGAAAATAGATAATGGCTGTTTTACTCACAAAAGAATCTAAAGTTATCTGTCAAGGATTTACAGGAGCTCAGGGAACATTTCATTCAGAAAGAGCAATAGATTATAACACTAACATTGTTGGTGGCGTTACACCTGAAAAAGGTGGTACCAAACACCTTAATGTTCCTGTATTCAATACAGTCGCAGAAGCCAAAAAAAAAACTGGATGTAATGCAAGTGGTGTTTTTGTTCCTCCTCCTTTTGCAGCTGACGCTATACTTGAAGCAGTTGAAGCAGAACTTGATTTGGTTGTTTGTATTACAGACGGAATTCCTACAAGCGATATGCAAAGAGTAAAAAGAGAGATGAAAGGATGTAAGACAAGGTTAGTCGGTCCTAATTGTCCAGGTGTTCTAACTCCCGGAATTGGAAAAATTGGAATTATTCCAGGGCATATTTGTAAACCTGGAAGAATTGGGGTGGTTTCTAGATCTGGAACATTGTCATATGAATCAGCTGTTCAAACAGCAGAATTAGGACAATCAACAATAATTGGTATAGGTGGAGACCCCGTTAATGGTACAAATTTTGTTGATGCCTTAGAGTTGTTTTTAGATGACGACGAAACAGACGGAATTGTTTTAATAGGAGAAATAGGTGGAACAGCTGAAATAGATGGAGCAGAATTTATAAAATCATGGAGTGGAAAAACAAAAAAACCAGTTGCAGCATTTGTTGCTGGTGCGGCTGCTCCAAAGGGAAGAAAGTTAGGTCATGCTGGAGCAATTGTTAATAGTGGCGCAGAAACCGCAGATGCAAAAAAAGAAGCTTTAAAATCTGCAGGCGTTACTGTTGCTGATACCATTACTACTATCGGAGATGCCATGAGAAAGGCTATGAAAATTTAAAAATGAGTTCAAGTGCAATAATTTCTTTTCTTGGTGAAAATAAACCAAACCTTATCTCAGAAATAACTTCTTACCTTACAGATAAAGGTGGAGAGTTTTCTGGTGTTACATTTGCTACACTTGGAAGGGTATGCGAACTTACAATGGTTTATCACAAATCAGAAAAAATAGAAATCAACGAAATCAAATCCGAGCTTGAGAAACTTCAATCAGCTAAGAATGGTGATTTCCAAGTAAAACCTTTAGAAGCTTTTTCTGACGGTGGGCCAACGACAAAAATCACCCATCGCGTGGTATTATCAGGCGAAGACCAAAAGGGTCTTCTAAATAAAATAATAAAAACGCTTAATGAAAATAATGCTTTGATAATAAGAATGAATACTGAAAAAATAACTTTCAGTGAAAAAACCCAATATATTTGCAGATTCGCTATATCTATAAGAGATGAAAACGCTCCTCAATGTTTATCACAAATGGTAAAAGTTGCCGGTGAGATGAAACTCACCTTTAGATACGAAACTTCATAAACTAATCTGTACTTGGATGATTTTTTTCAAGGATTTCTCTCAAGTAATCCTTGTTTACAGAAGTGTACTTTTGAGTAGTAGATAATGAAGAATGACCAAGAAGTTCTTGAATTGATCGCAAATCTACAAAATTTTTTAAAAGTTCTGTGGCAAAAGTATGCCGCAACGAATGAGGGGTTGTATTCTCAGGTAATACTAACCTATATCGAATTTTTCTAACTAGTCTTTGAATTATCTCTGGCTTTAATTTTCCTCCTTTTTTACCCAAAAAAATAAAGTCATCTGGCTTAAACTCATAAGGACATTCTTTAATCATTTTTTTTATAAAAATTTGAATTTCTGTTGCAATTGGTATTACTCTAATTTTCCCTCCTTTTCCTATAATTCTTATGTCCTCCATATAGGTATCCTTTAATTTTAAATTAAGGACCTCACTGATTCTCAAACCATATCCCCACATGAGAACTAGCACTGAGAGGTTTCTCATCATAATCCACTTCTCTTTCTCAGTTTTTATATCACCCAGAAGTTTTAAAGTTTGACTTTCAGTCAAAGGTCTTGGCAAAGACTCTAAAAATTTTGGTCCTCTAATTCTTAATATTTTTGAACTATGAATTAGTTTTTTTGTAATTAAAAAAGTAAAAAAACTTTTTAATGAAGATAAAGCTCTCGCATTAGATCTATGACTAAATCCTTTTTTTAATCTTTCATAGAACCAGCCAGAAAGGTCATCTTCATCAACATTGATA
>ENA-OSEY01001667-OSEY01001667.1-marine-metagenome-genome-assembly--contig:-NODE-1667-length-15066-cov-3.230035_pt1 | contig 15066 bp, 13 predicted proteins | sample MGYA00248465_ERZ534230 | MGnify/ENA primary metagenome ERZ534230 (study PRJEB26409, sample SAMN06344110) | marine metagenome | isolation source: Sea water from surface | place: Atlantic Ocean:Southern...
GAGCAGCCGACTTCTAATCGGCAGGTTGAGGGTTCGAGTCCTTCAGGGGCCGCCATTGATTTTTCACTTTTAATTATTAGAGTTGTTAAACTTAATTCTTGTATGGTGTTTATACCTTTCATGTGGCCTTAAATAAGGACTAGGAAAGCCACTCTGATTTGGTGAGTCCGGCCAAATTTGCGGTTCTAGCGCAATTCCGGCAAACTCTTTATATGGGAAGTTTCCCCAACCTTTGTCACTACCGCTATCGAGTGCTTTGCCGGTATATATTTGAAGGCCAGGTTCAGTTGAAAGTAGCTCTAGTGAAATGTTTTTTGCCGAGACGATTGCATTTGTTCTTAGATTTTGCCGAGTATTCGAAATACAAAAATTATGATCAATTTCAGTTGGCTTGCCGTTTTCATTTAACTTTCGACTTTTTTTAAAATCTAAGGCTAGCTCCTTAGTGGAAACTGGTTCGGATGACGGTATTCCATTTGTATCCACTGGCAGTACGTTATCACAATTAACAATCAGACTGTGATTTGCTATATTTTGTGCGCCATCTAAATTGAAGTAACTGTGATTGGTAAAGTTACATAATGTCGTTTTGTCGGTGCTTGCTTCTATAAAAATATCGATTGTTGTTTTATTTACCTTATAGGTAGTTTCGACTGTTAGGTTGCCTGGAAACCCCATATGCCCATCTGGGAGTTCATCAAGTAATTTTACTTTGGATTTATCATAATCAATAATTTTCCAATTTCTTGCAGCTGATCCGTCAGTTCCGCCATGCAGTGTATGGGTTTTGTTTTGATTTTTGTCGAAGGAATAAATTTTTCGATCAATCTTTGCTTTTCCATAGGAAATTCTATTGGCATATCTGCCAACTATAGCACCTAATTTTCCTAAATTGATAAAATAAGGTTCCAATCTTGGATATCCTAATACTAAAGAATGGGTTACATTTCTCATTCTGACATCTTGAATGATGGCACCTAAGCTCAGTACTTTCAGCTGAAGATCACTACTTTCAATAGTAACTTGGAAAACATCTTCCCCGTTGGGCATGTGTCCAAATAATTTCATAAGCTTGCCCTAATTCTGCAAATTTACATTTTGTTTTATCAAAGATTTTTATCGTTTCTTGGCATGCCAACTGTCATAAGCCAATACGAATTTTCTTGCTGCAAACTGGATATCATCATCACTCATAGATGGGTGAAATAGATTTGATCCAATCCCAAAACCGGTTACACCGGCAACTAACCAATCGTTGAAATGCGTTTCATCTATTCCACCAACGGCATAAGTTTTTAGATTGCTTGGTAGTACAGCTTTGAGAGCTTTAAAACCTTTAACTCCAAGTTTGAAGGCTGGAAAAATTTTTAAGCCGTCTGCTTCTGAATTGATTGCTGAAAAACATTCAGATGGTGTGAAGGCACCCGGGAGCGACAGCATACCCTCGTTTTTTGTAGCTTTAATTACTTCCGTATCCGTATTTGGGGATACGATCATCTGACAACCTAGATTAGAAAGTTCACTGACCTCTCTGACATTTGTAACGGTTCCAGCGCCAATGATTACTGAAGCACCAAACTTCTTTTGCATCTCCGCAATAGTTTCCATGGGGTTAGGAGAGTTTAGTGGAACTTCTAACTTAGAAAACCCTTCGGCAATTAAGATTTCACTTACAACAACGCATCTATCACGTGTTAGGCCTCTTAAAATTGCTATCAATTCACGATTTTTATTCATTGATTATAACTATCTGGAAATACTTGTTTAAGGCCATTGAGCGTTACGTTTTGTGTGTTTTCAATGGTTGCGTTCATACCTAATTTTTTGAGTGCTTTTTGGTATAAGATACATAGATCATTGTTTCCTATCATAATTATATTCTGACCTAACCAGTAACTTTTTGCACCTGCTAATTCACAGCCTATCAGATATCCCGAAAGCTTAGACTTTAGAAATTTAGCGGAAGTATTTTCCAAAAGATCTGCAGCACGTAGTCCAAATAACTTAGAAGAAAGCAAAGCAGGATTGGAGTAGGTATCCTCGAAAGCTTCTAAAAAAGAAGTTGAATCAAAATCGTTGCTTTGCACAGAAGTTTTTAGAATAGAACGCTCTGACAGAGATAAAAAAATTTCACCTGTCATAAATGTTTTAAAACTTACTATTTCGTTCGCGCTTATGTGCGCCCACTTCGTATGTGTTCCGGGCAGGCAGATAATACCATCAAAATCTGGGTTTTTTGACAAATATCCAGCAATTTGAGTTTCCTCACCCCGCATTACGTCTGGTGGAGACGTTTGCATAATTCCGGGTACAATACTTACTGAAATTCGCTGATCGTCTGTTTCGACTTGGATTATTTTTTTTTTATTTATGGGAGGGCAGGGGGCTTTTAAGTATGCTGCCTCTTTCCAGCCAGTTTTTGCTCCAGCCATCCCACAGATTATTATGGGGCATTTAGTATTTCCTTCTTTAGGTAGCCAACTTTCGATGAGGCTTATCAGATAGGGTTCAAACTCACTTGGTATAAGTGAGGCCATACCTTTACCATTATTAATTGTATTAATAACGTGCCCCCGATGATCTATGCCCCAGATGCGCAAATTTGATGTGCCCCAGTCGGCTGCGATCAAAGTAATATCACTTAAATTACTCATCCGGTAACTACAACGCCGCCGTCTATGACTAAAGCCTGAGAGGTCATCATTTTGGAGGTGCTGGATGCTAAAAATAATGTACCCCCGACAATATCAGATCCTGATAAGTGTTCCTTAAGACATTGCCTATCTAAATGCTTTGAAAGACCCTCTTCCGTAGCCCATAAATCCATCTGCCTTTTGGTTAAAACCCATCCTGGCATGATTGCATTTACCCGAATATTAAAGGGACCTAATTCTCGTGCCAAAGAACGAGTTAAGCCCGTAATAGCAGATTTAGCAGTTGCGTATACCGGATACCCTTCATTGCCCATCATGTATGAGATTGACGAAAAGTTAATGATAGATCCACCACCATTTTTTTTCATTCCTTCTGCAACCTCTTGAGCGGTAAAAAAATGTGGTTTCAAATTCACATTCATTGTCTTGTCCCATTGTTCAGATGTAAATTCACCTAATGTATGGCGAGTATCATTAGCAGCATTATTTACTAAAACAGATATGGCCCCTTGCTTATCTGCTGTTGTTTGTAATGCTGCCTTTAAGTCTTTCGTATTGGTTACATCACATTCAAGAAAGGTTGGTTCATGTTTGTATTTGCCTTTACATTCGATCAAAAACTTTGCTGGATTTGATCTTTGTATGAAAGTCACTTTGGAGCCTTGAGACAAAAAACCTTTAGTCAAATCTGCGCCAATTCCTGCGCCACCGCCGGTTATGAAAATACTCTGATCTTCCAAATCGTGAAATGTTGCAAACTTCATTTTCTATATTTCCTAATTTGTAAAATTACCTTTATTCAATTATTCCAAATCAGAATATAAGAACTGGAATGCCTGCCTAAATTCTTTTTCAAAAACTTCCATTTATTTTTATCGAGTAAATTTTTTGTGTTTTATCCTTTTAGGTTCCAGAGCATCCGGGCCAAATCTTCTTTTCTTATCTTCTTCATAATCTTCGAAATTTCCTTCAAACCATTCTACGTGAGCATCACCTTCGAAAGCCATAATGTGTGTGCAAATTCTATCTAGAAAAAAGCGATCATGCGAAATAACTACAGCACACCCGGCAAAATCTACTAATGCATCTTCGAGTGCCCTGAGGGTCTCGACATCCAAATCATTTGTAGGTTCATCTAACAACAAAACATTTCCGCCAGACTTTAAAAGACGAGCCATATGTACTCTGTTCCGCTCTCCTCCAGATAACAATGAAACTTTCTTTTGCTGATCCCCACCTTTAAAGTTAAACGATGAACAGTAGGCACGCGAATTTACTTGAGCATCACCCAATTCAATTACTTCAGCTCCACCTGAAATCGCTTCCCATACAGTCTCACCATCTTTAAGATCGTCTCTAGATTGGTCTACATAAGATAGTTGAACTGTGTCCCCATAACTTACTGAACCCGAATCTTCACTTTCTTGTCCAGTAAGAACTTTAAAAAGTGTTGATTTGCCTGCGCCGTTTGGTCCAATTACACCTACTATTCCTCCTGGTGGCAGACTAAAACTGAGACCTTCAATAAGAAGTTTGTCTCCCATTGCTTTATTTAAGTTTTCAACTTCGATTACTTTGCCACCCAATCTTGGTCCATTTGGGATAACAATTTGAGCTCTTGATATTTTTTCACGTTCCGATTGTGTTGCTAAATCATTATAGGCATTTATCCTGGCTTTTTGTTTGGCTTGACGTGCTTTTTGGCCCTGACGCATCCATTCTAATTCACGCTCCAAAGTTTTTTGTCGCGTTTTATCCTCTCGCGACTCTTGTTCAAGTCTTTTAGCCTTTTGTTCCAACCAGCTTGAATAATTGCCTTCATATGGAATACCGCGACCGCGATCTAATTCTAAGATCCAACCAGTTATATCATCCAAGAAATATCTATCATGAGTTACAATTAAGATCGTACCTTTATAGTCAATCAAATGCTGCTGTAACCAAGCGATCGTTTCTGCATCTAAATGGTTTGTAGGCTCATCAAGTAGCAGCATTTCTGGTGCTTCCAGAAGAAGTTTGCAAAGTGCAACACGGCGTTTTTCGCCCCCAGATAGAGTTGCTACATCAGCATCGTCAGGGGGGCAGCGAAGAGCTTCCATACTAACGTCAATTTGACTATCTAAATCCCATAAATTTTCAGCATCTATTTGGTCTTGAAGTTTTGCCATTTCATCTGCTGTTTCATCAGAATAGTTCATTGCCAAATCGTTATAACGGTCGAGAATTGCTTTTTTTGAAGCTACACCCAACATCACATTTTCACGAACATTTTTTGATGAATCTAATTCAGGTTCCTGGGGTAAATAGCCAACTTTTGCGCCTTCTGCAGACCATGCTTCACCAGAAAAATCAGTATCTAAGCCAGCCATTATTTTCATAAGTGTTGACTTGCCAGCTCCATTAACACCAACCACGCCTATTTTAACGCCGGGTAAGAAGCTCAAGTGTATATTTTCAAAACATTTTTTCCCACCTGGATAAGCTTTTGATACACCTTGCATATGATAAACGTATTGATAAGCAGCCATTATTTACTCCACTTTTAATAACTTCGTGGGAGAATACGCTTTCATTAGTTGATGAGCAATCGTTTAGTCGTAGAATAAAATGAATGATTTAGTTTAATAAAAATATTGGGATTTAAACGTATGGGAAACTGGTAAAATCTAAAATATAAAGAATGATATTGAAGGGATTTCTTATTCAATGTTTTTGGATGGTAAAAAAATAGGTCTATTTGGCGGTTCATTTGACCCGCCACATTTGGGACATGTGCATTTTTCTCTTCAAGCTATAAAACTCTTTAATTTGGATAAAGTAATTTGGCTCATCAGTCCTGGAAATCCTTTAAAGAGTATTGCTCCTGCGCCAATACACATCAGAATAGAGCAAGCTCAAAAAATTACCCACAACCCCAAAGTGATAATTTCGAGAGTGGAAACCGAAATTGGCGCAAAATATTCTTGGGAAACACTAGATTACCTATCTGTGAAGTACCCAAGAACAAAATTTGTTTGGTTAATGGGTTCTGACAACTTGGTTCAATTTCACTTGTGGAAAAATTGGAGGTGGATCATCGAAAACTTTCCGGTTGGCATTCTTGCTCGCCCACAATCTCGTCAGATGAGCTTAAATTCAAAAGTGGCAAGGATTTATAAAAGCTATAAGATACCTTCCAATAAAGGAAGGCTTCTTCCCTACCAGCCTGCTCCCAAATGGTGTTTTTCAAATATGCCTTTGATGAATGTTTCTAGTTCAGAAATACGCAAACAGTAACCTGCTTGGAATACATTTCTATTTGCTGATTGTCATGTGTCGAGCTCTTGATCCTCTCTCGATCGCAGCTGCATGTAGTCGGTCTATATTAAGTTCATGTCTTATTTCTTCCAGTAGTCTTAATTCAGGTTCAAAAATTAATCCGTCTGCTGCTGCTACATCACAACACAAGGCATAAACTGTCTCGTTGAGTTCAGTAGGTAGATGATTTCTTACCAGTCCAAACAATGCATCCAAACCATCCTCTTGTTCAAAGAGGTCAAAAACGGTTTGTGAAATTATATTTAATCTATCTATATCGTACTCTGCGAATATAGGTAGATTATTAACAGCAGATTGAATTTTAACAAGTTCCGCAGTTCTAATATTACTATCTGATATAGCTATTGCCATCATCATTGCTACAATGCAATCTTGTGCTGTTAAAATCGGTGTTACTTCTCTGGACATTTTGTGTCTCCTTTGAAACAGCTTAATTAGAGAATATTGACCTATTTAAATTGTAGCAATAGTAAGCATGGGTTTTTCAAAAACAAACAGAAAACGACACACTGGAGATTAAAATGTTGGAAATGCGCGAAACAGGAATGGCTTCAAAAGCTTGGCCATTTGATGAGGCGCGTCGTATATTAAAACGTTACGAAAAAACTCCACCAGAAAAAGGCTACGTATTATTTGAAACCGGCTATGGGCCTTCCGGATTGCCCCACATTGGCACTTTTGGAGAAGTGGCGCGGACAACAATGATAATGAGGGCTTTTCGTGAAATCAGCGATATTCCTGCAAAGTTAGTCTGTTTCTCGGACGATTTGGATGGAATGAGAAAAATACCTGATAATGTTCCCAATAAAGAGAACCTAAGCGAACATATACAAAAACCTTTAACTTCTGTTCCTGATCCTTTTGGTAAATTTGAAAGTTTTGGGCATCATAATAACGCTATGTTGAGAAGATTTCTTGATACCTTTGGATTTGAATACCAGTTTTATTCAGCAACGGACTTTTACAAATCTGGCAGGTTTGATCAAATCTTAAAGCGTGCAGTGGAAAAGTATGATGAAATAATGCAAGTAATGTTAAAGTCATTGCGCGATGAAAGAAAAAAAACATACTCCATTTTCTTGCCAATTCATCCTGAAACAGGCCGTGTTTTATACGTTCCCTTAAACGACATTGATGTAAAAAACTATACTATTTCTTTTGACGATGAAGATGGAAAATCTTGGAGCCTACCGGTCACTGGTGGTAACGTGAAATTTCAGTGGAAACCAGATTTTGGTGCGAGATGGGCTGCTCTGGGAGTTGATTTTGAGATGTATGGAAAAGACCACTCCACCAATACTCCGATTTATGATCGAATTTGCCGAATACTGGGTCAAAGACCTCCTGAACATTTCACATATGAACTATTCTTAGATGACCAAGGGCAAAAAATTTCAAAGTCCTCCGGGAATGGTATTTCTATTGATGAGTGGTTAACTTATGCAAGTCCTGAAAGTTTAAGTTACTTCATGTATCAGAAGCCGAAAACAGCGAAGCGATTATACTTTGATGTGATACCTAAAGCCGTTGACGAATATCATCAACAGCTAAGAGCCTTTGATACACAAGATTTAAAATCTAAAGCTACAAATCCAATTTTTCACATTCATGGCAATACCGCACCCAAGTCAGATATGGTTGTACCATTTAGTATGTTATTAAATCTTGCTGCAGTGGCTAACGCAGAAAACAAAGATCAGCTTTGGGGTTTTATTAAAAGATATGCGCAAGACGCATCTCCTGAAAATAACCCTCAACTTGATCAAGCCGCTTCTTTCGCAGTTAGTTATTACAATGACTTTGTCAAACCACAAAAGGTATACCGATTACCAAATTCAACCGAGAGAGAAGCCTTAACGGATTTGCGCAATAAGCTAAGTGAATTCAAAGGTGATCGAGACGCGGAGGAGCTTCAGTCAATTGTTTTTGCATGTGGTCGTGAGAAATTTGATCCATTGAGAGATTGGTTTAAAGCTTTATATGAGGTTCTTCTAGGTGCCAGCCAAGGCCCCAGGTTTGGTGGATTTATTGCTCTTTATGGTATTGAAGAGACAATTGAACTTATCGAAAAAGCTTTAGATGGTATGTTTGTAAAAGATTGACGAACGCAACTTTGGACCTATTTCTCAAAGAAATTGGAGGAAGTCGTGTTCAGATTAATAGCCGTTATTTTTATCTTTATTTCCACAATATTAGCTGCAGACGAGCAGACTGATATACAAAACACTATATCTAATCAATTAGAGGCTTTTGCTTCGGATGATTTTACCGAAGCGTTTACCCATGCCAGCCCTGGGATCAAAGATATTTTTGGTTCGGTTGATAATTTTTCCAGAATGGTAAAAAAAGGCTATCCAATGGTTTGGCGTTACAATAGTTTTCAATTTTTAAAACTGGAAGAAACACCGCAAGGATATTCTCAAATTGTGCGGATTACTGACAAAAAAGATGAGTTGTTCTTGTTAAAGTATTTTATGAAGAATATATCGGGACAATGGAAAATATCAGGCGTCGCAATTATTGAAGCTAGTGAATTTTCTGCATAGTAAACATAGCTGTGTTGAAAATTTCTATAATTAATTTTGAAGCTACTATTATTATCACGTCTTAATTAAGCTTTGGTTTACTCTTTCCCCGATAAGCGCGGGTGCCTCCACGACCTGCCGTAGATCTTGGCTTATTTGTGTTTGAAACTGCTTCTATTGCGCTTTGGCGAGCTAGCGGATCATCTGCAACGGCCAGGTCAACTGCTTCAAGCCTCTGAATTTCATCTCTTAGTTTTGCCGCTTCCTCAAACTCTAAATTCTCTGCAGCTTTCCGCATGTCGATCCGCATACCGTCAAGAACAGTTTGTAAATTAGCCCCAGCCATTGGTTTTTCGACTGTCGCTGTCACCCTAGACTGATCCGTATCACCTTTATAAAGTCCAGCCAGAATGTCCTCCACATTTTTCTTCACGGTTTCGGGAGTAATGCCGTTTTCCTGATTATATTTGGCTTGTTTAGTACGCCGTCTATCAGTTTCTGCAATTGCTCTTTCCATAGAACCAGTAATGCGATCAGCATACATTATTACTCTGCCATTTTCATTTCGTGCAGCTCGACCAATCGTTTGAATAAGCGAAGTCTCGGATCGTAGGAAACCTTCTTTGTCAGCATCCAAAATGGCTACTAATCCACATTCAGGTATATCTAAGCCTTCTCGCAAGAGATTGATGCCAACCAGCACATCAAAAGCTCCTAACCTTAAATCTCTGAGTATTTCAATTCGCTCAATAGTATCTATATCAGAATGCATGTAACGCACTCTTACACCCTGTTCATTCAAATACTCAGTAAGGTCTTCTGCCATTCTTTTTGTAAGAGTAGTAACAAGAGTTCTGAAACCATTTTGAGCCATTTTTTTGACTTCATCTAATAGATCGTCCACTTGCATCTCGACAGGTCGAATTTCAACCTCAGGGTCAAGAAGTCCAGTTGGGCGTATAACTTGTTCAGTAAACACACCACCGGTTTGATCTAATTCCCATCCACCAGGAGTTGCTGAAACATAAATTGATTGCGGACGCATAGCATCCCACTCTTCAAATTTTAATGGCCGGTTATCCATACAAGAGGGTAGGCGAAAACCATGTTCTGCTAAAGTGAATTTTCGGCGATAATCGCCTCGGTACATTCCCCCAATCTGAGGAATACTCACGTGGCTCTCGTCAGCAAAAACAATTGCATTGTCTGGTATAAATTCAAATAAAGTGGGTGGGGGTTCTCCTGGCGCTCTACCAGTAAGATATCTGGAATAATTTTCAATTCCATTGCATACGCCTGTAGCTTCCAGCATTTCCAGATCAAAATTAGTTCTTTGTTCGAGTCTTTGTGCCTCAAGTAATTTACCTTCTGAAACCAGGTTATCCAGTCGTTGGCGAAGTTCCTTTTTTATCCCAATTATTGCCTGTTGCATTGTGGGCTTTGGTGTCACGTAATGCGAATTTGCATAAACACGAATTCTTTCCAGATTGTTGGTTTTTTCCCCTGTAAGTGGATCGAATTCAAATATATTTTCTAATTCTTCACCAAAGAAAGAAAGCCGCCAAGCGCGATCTTCAAGGTGTGCTGGAAAAACTTCCAAGACATCACCTCGAACTCTAAAAGTACCTCTTTGAAAGGCTTGGTCATTTCGGCGATACTGCTGCGCTACCAGATCAGCCATAATTTGGCGTTGATCGTAAGATTGGCCAGACTTTAGATCTTGGGTCATCGCTCCATAAGTTTCAACTGAACCGATACCGTAAATGCACGACACCGATGCGACTATAACTACATCGTCTCTTTCCAAAAGCGCCCGAGTTGCCGAGTGACGCATTCGGTCAATTTGCTCATTTATCTGGCTCTCTTTTTCTATATAGGTATCCGATCTCGGTACATAGGCTTCTGGTTGATAGTAATCGTAATAACTCACAAAGTATTCTACGGCGTTGTCTGGAAAAAACCCTTTAAACTCGCCATATAATTGTGCTGCCAAGGTCTTATTTGGTGCCAAAATAATTGCTGGTTTTTGAGTGCTCTCAATAATGTGTGCCATTGTAAAAGTTTTACCAGTTCCAGTAGCTCCCAATAAGACTTGGTCTTGCTCATTGGCCAAGATCCCACTCGCTAGTTCTTGTATGGCACTAGGCTGATCACCAGCTGGAATAAAGTCTGTATTTAAAATAAATTTCTTGCCGCCTTCTAGTTTTTCCCGACTGCCAGGCAGGTCTGATGGTGCATTTGCTAATGAGATTTCTGATTTGTTATGCAAAATAAATCCACTTTAAATATAAATTTTATTTGGTCTTCAAAAGAGCGCTTCTTATCTCTTGAATAGTAATATGCTTTACTGGCATATATAGGTCGATAGGGGGAGTCTGTCCATGCGTGCAAGAATTTATAAACCATCTAAAACGGCAATGTCATCTGGTCTCGCTAAAACCAAATCGTGGATTTTAGAATTTACGCCGGAGAGCACAAGCGAAATTGATCCTTTAATGGGCTGGACGTCTTCTGGGGACACTCAATCACAGGTCACGCTGACTTTTGAAACTAAGCAAGCAGCTGTTGATTACGCCGAAGAAAATGGAATTGATGCACAGGTCACTGAACCTAAGAAGAGAAAATTTAATGTTCGGGCAGGTGGGTATGGCGAAAATTTTGCAACTAATCGTCGTGGTGCTTGGACGCATTAAAAATTTTATAATCTTCAAAGGTTGAATTGAATATTTTATGCGACACGGTGGAAAAATTCTTATCGACCAACTGAGAATTCAGGGTGTTAAGCGTGTTTTTTGTATTCCTGGTGAAAGTTACCTTGCTGCACTAGATGGATTATTGGAAAGCGGAATAGAGACAATAGTTGGGCGTCATGAGGGCGGCGTAGCTATGATGGCTGAGGCCTATGGAAAGCTAACCGGCGAGCCTGGCGTGGCTCTTGTAACGCGTGGTCCTGGAGCAACTAATGCTTGCTCGGGAATACATGTTGCGTTTCAGGATAGTACGCCACTAATTCTTTTAGTTGGCCAAGTTGCAAGTGATCAGCGTGATCGGGAAGCCTTTCAGGAAATAGAGTATAGAAAAATGTTTGAGCCACTTGCAAAATGGGTTGCAGAGGTAGATCGAGCGGACCGAATACCGGAGTACATTGCTAGAGCTTTTAGTGTTGCATGCTCCGGAAGACCAGGACCTGTCGTTTTGGCAATTCCAGAAGATATTTTGGCGGCAGATTGTGAAGTGAAAGATGCAAAGCCCGTTATTGAAGTAAATCAAGGTGCAGATGTAAATGTGGTAACGGAAATTGTTGCTAGAATAGCGGAAGCAAAACGCCCTTTTTGTATTGTTGGTGGATCAAAATGGTCTCAAAAAGCTTCTATTAACTTGGGAAAACTTTCAGAACAAATGTCTTTTCCAATAGGCACCTCATTTAGGTGTCAGGATTTTATTGATAATAGGCATCCTAATTATATGGGTGATGTAGGTCTAGGCATTAACCCTAAATTAAAAGCATATATCAAATCAGCGGATTTGATTTTATGTCTTGGTGCTAGATTAGGTGAAAATACAACTGGGGGGTACAGTTTATTAAATGTTCCAAACCCCGACAGTCCGCTAATTCATATTCATCCAGACCCAAATGAATTAGGACGTGTTTACACACCTGATATATCCTTGGCATGCAATAGCTCTGATTTCTTGGAGCGAGCTTTGGCTTGCGCGGTGAAAAAAAGAAGTGATTTAACAAGTCTCAAGAACGATTACTTTTCTTGGAGAGAACCTTTCGAAACCCCTGGTTCGGTAAAAATGGAACAAATAATATTGCAATTAAATGATGTGCTTGCGGAAGAGACTATTGTTACCAATGGTGCCGGAAATTACGCTGCCTGGCTGCATAGATATTTTCAATATAAATCATTTAAAACCCAATTGGCCCCAACTTCTGGGTCTATGGGTTACGGAATACCTGCAGCTATCAGTGCTAAATTAGAACATCCAAGCACTGAGGTGGTTTGTTTGGCTGGTGATGGCTGTGCTCAAATGTCTATTCAAGAATTTGGCACAGCTATGCAATATAACGCTAACATCATTATTATTATCTCAAATAATGGAGTTTATGGTACAATACGAATGCATCAAGAACGGACTTATCCTGGAAGAATATCGGGTACGGATATGTTAAACCCTAATTTTGCTTCGCTTGCCCAAGCATATGGTGGTTTTGGTGAATCTGTAACAAAAACTGAAGATTTTCTACCGGCGTTTGAACGAGCTAGGTCATCAGGTAAGCCAGCGATTATCGAATTAAAAACGGATCCCCTTGCTCTTTCACCACAAACACCTAGCTAACACATTTCATAAAATTATTTTACTTCATCGAGTTTAATAACTTTTTCCAAATTTTCGTTAGATATTTCCTCAAAATCAAAGTTATCCAGTCGCTTTGCCCTACGACCCGCCTTATCAGCACTAATTTTAATGTCTGAAATATCTTTTGCAGCTTGATTAAAGTGGCGATCTAGACTTTCAACTCTTACTCCTAGACGATCAACATCCTGATAAAGTAATGTTAATTCGTTTCTTATAGCACCAGCTTGTTCACGCATACGTGCATCTTTAAGAATTGCGCGCATCGTGTTGAGAGTCGCCATACATGTTGTGGGAGACACTATCCAAACTCTTGCAGAAAAGCCCTCTCTGACTAAGTCAGAAAAGTTCGCATGTAACTCTGCATAGACAGCCTCTGACGGCAAAAATAGTATTGCCCCATCCGCTGTTTCGCCTTCAACTATATATTTTTCAGAAATATCTTTAATGTGTTTTCTAACTGATGTTCGAAATAATCGAACTGCGGAAGAAGTTTCTGTCTCGGAGGATGCATTTCGAAGGGCTTCATAAGCCTCAAGTGGAAATTTACTATCTATAACGATTGGTCCAGGCGGATTGGGAAGTTTTATCAAGCAATCGGCTCTTTTACCGGTGGATAATGTGGCCTGTAATTCAAAGCCGTCGCTGGGTAAAGCTTTAGAGACTATATCGGTTAGCTGAATTTCGCCAAAGGCACCTCTGGTCTGTTTATTTGACAAAATATCCTGAAGACTTAAAACGTCTCCAGATAATTTTGTTATTTTTTCTTGCGCTTTATCTATAGTGCTAAGTCGCTGTTGAAGATCACCAAGTGATTGTGCTGTTCTTCTTGAAGAGTGGGATAGGTTTTCATTCATCTGAAGTTGGACTTTTGCTAGTCTTTCCTCCATCATATTGATCATAGATAGTTGTGCTTTAGCTTGAGCTTCCGACACAGTTTGTAATCCACCTGTGAGACGTTCTTGACCCTCACTCAGCTTCTGAATCTTGTCTCCAACGATGTTTAAGTGATCTATAACCGGCTTGTTAGAATTTGTAGAATTTAATCGCGGGCGTAACATTAAATAAAACACTAAAACGAGCAAAAAGACTATGCTCAAAATCAGAACGATCAGGATTGGTGAGAGGTCAAAGTACATTATGTTCTTCCAAACAACCTCTCGATATCTTTAAGCTTCAGTTCAATATATGTAGGTCTGCCATGATTGCATTGACCAGAGTAAGGAGTAACCTCCATTTCTCTAAGAAGTGCATTCATTTCTTCTTGATTTAATCTACGGCCTGATCTTATCGATCCATGGCAAGCTTTTCGGCTTAGTATTGAAGTTATCTCTTCTTCTAATTTTTCACTGCTTCCATTTTTTGATAATTCATCCAAGATATCGAGAATTAATGACTTAACATTAAAATCGCCCAAAAGTGCTGGCGTTTCATGTATTATGACAGCGTTTTCGCCAAATTCTTCAAGTACCAGACCAGATTTAAGAAGTTGTTCTTTTTTGTCTATTAAAATTGAAATATCAGAATTAGACAGGTCTATGATTTCAGGAATTAAAAGAACTTGCCTGACAACATTACTCGCTTCCATTTGTTTTTTTAACTTTTCGTAAACCAGTCTTTCATGTGCCGCGTGCTGATCTACAATAACAACACTGTCTTCTGTTTGGGCAATTATATAATTCTCGTGAACCTGCCCACGAGCTGCACCAAGCGGATGTTGCGAGGCTAGATGGTCCTCTCTATTATGATCAATAAAAGCACCAGTAGGAGTTTTTAATTCGTTAAATTTCTGATTTCTAACAGTATCTATTTGACTGGTCTCAGAGGTTTCTAGGAACCCACTTGGAGGAATTTTTGCGGAACCATTTTTATTAAGATCCATTTGATACAAAGATTTTGGAACCGTATTATTTGCCTGAATGGTACCTAATGCAGCGCCAGCTATTGTGGACGATGAGCGGTGGCCAGCTTCAGCTAAAGCGTGACGAATGGCGGAAATGACTAAGCCCCTAACGATGCCCGGTTCTCTAAAACGTACCTCTAATTTAGACGGGTGAACGTTTACATCAACAAATTTAGGGTTGCATTCCAAAAACAGTACTACGGCTGGATATCTGTCCTTAGCTAGAAAATCTGAATACGCCGCTCTAACGGCTCCAATAAGTATTTTATCTTTTACTGGACGTTGATTTATATATATGTGTTGA
>ENA-OSEY01001669-OSEY01001669.1-marine-metagenome-genome-assembly--contig:-NODE-1669-length-15055-cov-19.832488_pt1 | contig 15055 bp, 13 predicted proteins | sample MGYA00248465_ERZ534230 | MGnify/ENA primary metagenome ERZ534230 (study PRJEB26409, sample SAMN06344110) | marine metagenome | isolation source: Sea water from surface | place: Atlantic Ocean:Southern...
TGAATCAAATCTGTAATCATCATTTAGAGAGTCTTCTAGAGTTGAAGAAGAAAAATACATTATTTTACTATTTTCTTCAAGGTTCATGGCTCCATTTGCATAACCCTCTGGAATGGATAATAAGTCTGAATTTATATCCATTTCGACCATTTCTGGATCAATTGTCTTATCTGGATTTTCCCAATCATCTATTTTTATTACACCGACCAAAAACTTGCCTGATAATACTTTGATAAGTTTTTTTTCATTTTTATGACCGTGCCATGCTCTCACAGTTCCTATTTTTGGATTTGTTACTGTATAAAATCTTTTGTAATCACTAAGGTTTAATTCATTAAAAAACTCAACATTTCCTCTGTGGTCTTCAGAAAACCCTCTTTCATATCTTTCTAGGTTCAAGATACACCAAACTTCTGCAAAAAGTTCTGATTTGAATACCTAGGATCTGTTATGTCCTTTATCCTGTTGTGAAAAATTAAATCATATATCTCATTAACTCCATTGATAAGCTCTATTGAAGCTTCAAATCCTGTTTCATCCAATAATTTTTGACTTGATACTTGATAGTTTCTAGCATCCTCAAAGCTCATGGGAGTCACTTCTACTTCAACATCTTTTACTTTATTTTCTATCTCTCTTGCTATATCGATGATTCTATAGTTCTTATGATGAAGATTGTAAATACCACTTACATCAGTGTTTAGACAGTGACTTATTGCATTTGAAACGTCATTTACATGAAGTAGGGGCCTCCACTGCTCACCGCCATAAACACTAATTTTTTTATCTATAAGTGCTTTTGCTGTAAGAATATTTACTACTAAATCAAGACGTACTCTTGAAAATTCATCACTTATCCCAAATAAAGTTCCAAGCCTAAAAATTAATGCATTTGCATTTTGCAGATATTCTTCTGCTTTTAATTTAGATGATGCGTATTCAGATAATGGATTTGTATCGGAAGCCTCTGTTAGAACTCCGTCTTGAGCCCCATAAACCGAACAAGTCGACAAAAATATTATTCTTTTATCAAAATTTTCAACAAGATTTTTCACACTTTCAGAATTAATTTCAAAGGTTAGGTCTGGATTAATGGCACACGCACCATCACCAACTAACGCTGCAAGCCAAACAACAACATCAAAGTTATTTAAAATACCATTTAATTTTGTTGTATCCCTTATGTCTCCAAGAATAAAATTTACTTTTTTTCGATAAGATGTTTCATAAATTAATGAATCGTAAACAGTAACTTCATGTTCCTGAGAAAGCTTATCAACGATTCCTCCTCCAACATATCCGGCACCACCTACAACTAAAATTTTCATCTTAAATATAGTATATGTTTGAGTTTTCTAATAAAACAGTATTTCAAAATGTAGAATTCTCCTTTTCATTAAGATATAGAAAGTAGCTAAAGTAAAAAAACCAAGATACAGAGTGATTTTGTAATAAATCACTTGATAAACTCAATAACAGAAATGCCATAATTGCCATAAGATTTGGTGAGTAGTTTGTTAAATCTCTTAATTTAAAAAGACTTAATATAAGATCCTTGAAAATTAATCCGTACAAAAACAGGCCAACAATCCCGTAATTTAGAAGTATGAATAAATATGAATTGTGAGGACCATAAGAAAAAGGATTGTCATCAAAGTTTTTGGAATCAAGAACCTCATTTCCTTTTATTACAAAATTATCATATCCTCTTCCAAAAATATTATTGATAATTGAATCTTCTGAAACATATTGTAATGTTCCTGATTGCATTTCAACTCTGTCTTGGATACCGCTGTTATCATCTTGAATGAATCTATCTATTAAACCAAAATTTACACATATCAATAAAGAGCCAATTAATAATAAAACAGTATTTAGTTTTTTATCTTGAAGCATGATTCTAAATAATATAAATAAAACCAAAACAATTAGAGAAAACCGAGAATATGTAAAGAAACATCCAACAATAGAGAATGGAATTATTACACGTAAATAACTACTTTCCATCCTGAACATTGAATATATTCCTGTTACGGTAATCAAATCAGCAAAACTGTTTGGCCCCCCCGCCTGAAATCCATTTGTTCTTCCTTTGATATATTCAATATCACTTAAATTAATTCCTATATTCCAAGTCTGATAGATATCTTTGCCAAGATTTATCGAAAATAAATATGAAAGAATTGAAAACGAACTTAAAAACAGAAATATGTAGAAAGGAAAAGTGTTTATATAATTTTTTTCACCTATAAGTGATATAAATATAAATAAAAAAAGATAAAATCCAAATCGCAGGATTTCAGAATGAAATAATTCGCCATTCACAAAAAAATTTTGAATTATTAGATAAAAAATAAAAAATACAAAATACATGTATTTTTCAATTTTTAAAGAGACATTTTCAATATTAAAAAGAAGATACATTGCTAATGAAAAAAATATTAAAATTGGTAAGTCATCGGTATGAACAAATCCTGGAATAATGTCGAAGTGAGGAATTACTGAAATAAAAAATAAAACGTATAAAGGCGAAAAACTTTTAAGCCTATTTATTTTTAATCCCCATCATTTAAGATATTAACCAATAAATACTTATAAATAGTATTTAAATCTTTTTAAAGAATAATAATTAGTTTTGTTAGCATGTATTAAGTGGATAAAAAAGTAGTAGTTACAGGCTGTTCTGGCTTTATTGGTTTTCATCTATCAAATTCTCTATTAGAGGCAGATAAACAAGTAATAGGTATTGATTCTTTAAATTCAGCATATGATGTCAAGCTAAAGCAAAAAAGACTTGAAAAATTGGATAAAAATAATAACTTTACATTTTTTAATAACAATTTAAGTCAAGAGGATAGTCTTAACGAAATAAAGAAATATGATATATCGACAATTTACCATATGGCGGCAAGAGCAGGAGTAAGACAAAGTTTTTTAGATCCACAGAGTTACATAGAGGATAATACATACGCAACTGCCAATGTTGCTAATTTTTGTAAAGAAATAGAGATTCCTGAAATAATTCTTGCATCAACATCATCAATTTATGGGGACAGCGGAGAGAATTTAATGGTTGAAGAGAAAGATGAAAAAATAAAACCGCCTTCTGTTTACGCAAGTACAAAATTATCTGGGGAATCTTTGACAAAAATAATTCTTGAAGACACAAATACAAACTTAATTATTTCTAGATTTTTTACAGTATATGGACCCTATGGAAGGCCAGATATGTCGATTTTAAGATTTATACATTGGATAATAAATGAAGAAAAAGTAAAAGTTTTTGGGAATGGAGAACAGCAAAGATCTTTTACATATATTAAAGATGTTGTCGATGCACTCAGAAGAATGTCGGGTTTAGAAAATTCACACACTTTTAATGTTGGTTCTAATATTACGGTTTCACTCAACGAAGTTATAAAATTAATTGAAGAATTTTCAGGAAAAAATGCAAATATTGAAAACTTAGAACGTGCATATAAAGATCCTTACGTGGTTCGTCCAAACCTAGAAAATATAAAAAAAACTCTTGGCTGGAAACCAACAACTCTTATACAAGAAGGTATCGAAAAAACAGTTTTATGGTACGAAGAAAACCAGAATTATCTAAAAGAATTGATATATGTCAATGAATAAAATAATCGTTACTGGAGGTGCAGGTTTTATAGGTTCAAACCTTGTAAAAAGATTGCTTGATGATGGTGCTGAAGAAATATTAGTAATTGATGATTTTTCAACTGGCAAAAAAGAAAATCTTCATGATTCCTCTAAAGTACATTTAATTGAATCAAAACTTGAAGATATTGAAGATCTAAAAAGTAAGTTTAAGGGCTATGATTTTTGTTTTCATCTAGCAGCTGGAGTAGGTGTTCAATACATAATGGATAATTTGAGTGATTCTTTGTTAACAAATATTCAAGGGACACATATTGTCTTTGAAGCATGTAAAGTAAATAATATTCCAGTGTTGATAACTTCGACTTCGGAGATTTATGGAACTTCAAAAGAAAAAAGTTGGGATGAAGAAACAAAAAGTTTGATTGGACCTACTACAAAATTAAGATGGTCTTACGCTGTTTCAAAAATGATTGATGAATTCTTAGCTTTATCTGAATTCGAAGCAGGGAATCTAAAACCAATAATAGTAAGGCTTTTCAATACAATAGGTCCAAATCAGGTTTCTGATTATGGAATGGTTGTACCAAGATTTATAGAATCTGCATTACAAAATAAGGATATAATTATTCACGGTGACGGTTCTCAAACAAGATCATTTACATGGGTTGGAGATGTGATTGATTATTTTATTAAACTTTCTGAATTAGAAAGCTATGGAGAAATCTATAATATTGGGCAAACCAATGAAATATCTATAAAAGATTTGGCACAATTAATTATTGACACAACGAGTTCAAATTCAGAAATCAAATTCCTAAGTCATAAAGATGTGTTTGGTGATAAGTTTGAAGATCCTACTAGACGTACACCAAATATTGACAAAATTGTTAAAGCGACTGGTATGAAACCAAGTTACGATATCCAAACAATGATTAAAGAAATTGTCGAATATAAAAGACAAAATTAAATAAATTATGAAGGTATTAGTAACTGTAGGAATATTTCCTCCGGATATTGGCGGACCTGCAACTTTTGTTCCAAAAATTGCAAAATATTTTCAGGATGAACTCAAATATGAAATAGAAATCTTGACTTTATCAGATCATATAAATTTAAATATAAAAGATGAATTGTCTGTGGAAAGAATTAATAGAAATTTACCGATAATCTATCGTTGGATAAAAACAATCTTCACAATTTATAAATTAGGAAAAAATAAAGATCTAATATTTGTAAACGGTCTTGGCACTGAGGTTACAATTGCAAATTTCTTTATAAAAAAGAAGGTTGTCAGAAAAATTGTCGGTGACCCTGTTTGGGAAAGAGCTTACAACAAATTGAAGACTTCTAAAAGCTTTGATGATTTTCAAGAAGAGAATAATGGAATATCAATAGCATTTCAAAAAAAAATTCGAAACTTCAGTATTAAAAATTCTGATATCATAATTACACCTTCTCATCACCTAAAAAATTTTATTCTAAATCTAGGGTTTAAAAATAAGATTCAGAACATAAGTAATGGTGTAAATATACCAGTGGAGGGTTCAAAAATATTTCAACACGATCAAATAAATATAACTACTGTATCAAGACTGGTCACACATAAAAATATAAATAAAATAATTGAAGCTGTATCGGATTTAAACAATCCATTAATTAATTTAAATATTGTTGGGGAGGGTCCTGAACTAGACAAACTAAAAACGATTTCGTTGAATTCTAATAACAAAAACAATATTATTTTTCATGGAAAACTAAAAAGAGAAGATATTAATCATGTTTTTTTGAATAGTGATATTTACATCCAAGCATCTAATTATGAGGGATTACCACATTCTTTCCTTGAGGCAATGAGTTTTGGAATACCAGTTTTGTCTACTCCTGTCGGAGAATGTAAAGAGATTTTAAAAAATGAAGAAATAGGATATGTGTTAGATTTACCCGTAACCAAAGAAAGTATTAAATCAAAAATTGTAGAAATTATTAGTCAAAAAGATATAGCAAATATTAAGGGGCAAAAAGGTAGAGATTTCGTCTTTGAAAAATACGACTTTAAAAATACATTAAAGCTTTATAAAAATCTTTTTGAAAAATTACTTAAGGACGAAAATAAATGAAAAAAGTTCTCGTATTAAATATATCAACAGATTCCAAAGATACATCATTAGGATTTGCTATATCTTGGGTAAATGCACTTTCAATTAATTACGATAACGTTGATGTCATTACACTAAATAAGGGAGATATTTCCACACTAAATGAGAATGTAAATGTATATGAGATAAAAAATACAAGATTCAAACTCTTTAGAGTTTTTAAAGCAATTACAATCCTAAAAGATCAATTAAAAAGTAATTCTTATAATTATTGTTTGTCACATATGTCACCATTATTAAGTATTTTGGCCTTTTATTTGCTTAAAAAGCAAGGGACGCCAAATGTGTTGTGGTATGCACATCCAGGACCAAATGAATTATCAAAGAAAATAACCCTTTATCTAAGTAAATATTTAGTCGATAAAATAATCACATCTACTGAAAATTCATTTCCAATAAAGAGTAAAAAAATTAATGTTATAGGACAGGCAATTAACTTTAATTATTTTGTTGAAAAAAAACCTGATTTCAAAAATTTTAATTTTTTGATTCTGAGTAGAATTTCAAAATCAAAAAAAATCGAAGAGTCAATTGATGGGTTTCTTAAAAGTATCTATTCAAAAAATATAATTTACATTATTGGAGGACCGGCTACAAGAACTGACCAAAAATATTTATCACAACTTAAGCAGAAATATAAATCATTCAATAATGTAGTTTTTAAGGGTGTTGTGCCTCACAATAATTTAAAAGAATATTTAGAAAATGTAAATTTTCATATCAATCAAACTTCAGAAGGTAATTATGATAAAAGTGTACTTGAAACTACAGTTAGTGGTATTTTAAATTTTTACCGAAATAGCGATTACGATAAATTGTTTCCTCAGGAATATGTAAATTTCTTCAAATTTAATAATGGCCCAGTAGGTCTTGCTGAGGTTATATCTTCAATTGAAAAATTAAATGAAAAAGATTTTTCTAAAATAATAAAATATAGTCAAGATGAAATTAAAAAAGAATCACTCGAAACTCTTGATGAAAGAATAAAATCTATTCTGTAGTTAGTTTATATTCAACCCAATCAATAGTTTTTATTAAGCCATCTTCTAGATTAACTTTAGGTTCCCAACCAAGTTTAGATTTTGCTTTAGATATATCGGGTTTTCTTTGTTTTGGATCATCGCTTGGTAAAGATTTAAATACAATTTCTGATTTTGAATTTGTTAATTCAATTATCTTTTGAGCTAATTCTAAAACTGTAATTTCATTAGGATTACCGATGTTAAAAACATCATATTCATTTGATTGCATAAGTGAAATTATTCCATCTACAGTATCTTCAACATATGAAAAGCTTCTTGTTTGTGACCCATCTCCGTAAATTGTAATATTATTATCTTGAAGAGCCTGAAAAATAAAATTAGTAACTACCCTGCCGTCATTTAATTGCATTCTCGGTCCATAAGTATTAAAGATTCTTACAATTTTTGCTTTTATATCATATGACCTTGAGTAAGTAGCAACTGCAGCTTCTGCAAACCTTTTTGCTTCATCATACATACTTCTTTCACCATTAGGATTGACATTACCCCAGTACTCTTCATTTTGAGGACTAATTAAAGGATCTCCATATACTTCTGAAGTTGAAGCTAATAAATATTGGGAATTATGTTTTTTTGCTAAACCTAATGTATTGAGTGTTCCAATGCTTCCTGCTTTGAGTGTATTAACGGGATGCTCAGTGTATGCTTTTGGTGATGCTGCGCTTGCAAAATGTAGAACGTAGTCAACTTTGTTTTCAATTTCAATATGATTCTGAACATCATGTTCAATGAATGAAAAATTGTCATTGTCCATTAAATCGCTTATATTTTCTGTCGAACCTGTTAAAAGATTGTCTACGACTATAAGATTGTGTCCATCATTAATAAGCCTTTCACATAAATAAGATCCTACAAATCCAGATCCACCAGTAATCACAATATTCATAGCGACCATGGGATATAAGTTACAGAGTTAGAATCTTCAATAATTTTATTTAATCTATCAAGTGTTGACTCATTTACAGGATACATCAGAACAAAGAGGTGAGGAGTATTAAGGCTTTCTAGATAATCAAATTTCACTATATATTCATTATTTATTATTTCATCAAAAACAATTACGTTTTCAATAGAACTTTTAAGAATTTTTAATACTTCAGTTGTAGGTGAGTTTCGCAAATCATCTGTATCTTCTTTAAATGCTGCTCCAATAAGAACTACTCCATCTAATTCTTTTGATTCATACAATTCTTTAATGTTGTCTGAAGTCCAATTTGCGTGAATATCGTTTGAATTTAATATGTTTGAGATTATTGGAAGATTTAATTTATCATTATCATAAAAATTATTAACTTCTACGAGGTCTTTTGGAAAACATGAACCACCCCAAGAAGGTGAGGGTCTAAAATAATGCTGTCCAATTCTATTGTCTAGACCAACACCTTTTAAAACATCATCTAAATTTCCTCCAGAATAGTCTATTAACCTTGTTGCTTCATTTACAAAAGATAAACGAAGTGGAAGATAAGTATTTGCAAGATATTTAATCAATTGAGAGCTAATCGAATCAGTAATAATAATCTCACATTCAAAGCCACTGTAAAGCTCTTTTAATTTGCTAAGTTTTTCACTGTCAGTCCCACCAAGAACAATCCTATCTGGCTTGAAGAAATCTTCAACAGCTGAACCCTCTCTTAAGAATTCTGGGTTGAATGTTAATTTGCTTGAATCCATACCAACTTTCTCACATACCTTTTCTATCTCGTATGGAGGAATTGTAGATTTTACAGTAATTACTAATTCACTATTATTTACATTATTTATTTCTTTGATAGCAGATTCTAAAAAATTTGTATCTACAGAATTTGTTTCAATATTGTTTGGTGTTTGAACGCACACAAAAACAATATCAATGTTATCCCATTTAATGCTTCTATAATCTGACGAGAAAGACATCCTTTTAAATGTTTGTTCATCATTAAAATATTCTTCAAGTCCAGGCTCATAAAAAGTAATTTTTTTATCTGATAGATCTTCAATTTTATTTTCATCTAAATCAATAAAATCAACGGTATTACCTAGACTTGCTAACCCTACTCCAGTAACTAAGCCTACATACCCTGTACCTATGATGACAATGTTCATATTATGCAATGTTAACAATTTTAACACTTAAAATGTTATTAATGATTGTTTATTTAGCACATTGGGATTGGATATTAACCCGATCAAGAAAAGATATTGTGTCCAATATCAATAACTCAAAATTTATGGCAATTTGCCCTATTAGTGAAAATGAAATAGAACTTGAAAATTACTATCAAGAAACAATTGATTGGAAGATTGATAGAAATAAAATTTTTGACTTTTGGGGAATTAAAAATCTACGAAAGATAATAAAAAATTTAAATTCTGAAGATATTGTTCATGTATTTACTTTAAAATCTGGCCTCCTTTTTGCTTTTGCAAATCTTTTTAGAAATAATAAAACAAAAAATATTTTGACAATAACTGGTTTAGGTTACCTATTTAGCGATAGCTTTAAAGCGAAGATTTTAAAAATATTGTTAAGTTTTTTTATCACACATCTAATTAATAAAAATTTTGATTTTTTGATGTATCAAAACATAGAAGACCAAAAAACTTTTAACAACTATTCAAAATACATTGGTGAATCTTACATAATTCCAACTTCTGGGATAACCGTAAAGGAACTTGAAATAAAAAAGGAATACCGAAACTCAAATTTAAAAATAATTATGGCTACAAGGTTGATTAATGACAAAGGTATATTTGAATATCTTGAGCTAGCTAATTTGATGAAAGATTCAGATTTTAAATTCTATCTAGCAGGAGATGTAGACAAAGGAAATCCAGATTCACTAAGTAAATCTCAGCTGGATGAAATAAAAAATAACAAATATATAAATTATTTAGGTCATATTGATATTAAGAGAGATCTTCACAATTATGATATAAATATCGTTATGTCTAAGTATGAGGGATCCTCAAGAATACTTTTAGAATCTTTGTACATAGGATTGATATGTTTATCAAATAATATACCTGGAACAATAGAGCTTGGCTCAAAATTTAGCAATTCTTTCTTTATAGATGACAACAACATACGAGAATTTAAAGAAAAACTTAATGAGATTATCAATTATGATGTTTTTTTAGATGATTCGCAAAATAGTTTTTTTGGTAACGGTGCTAAATACAACAGAGAATTAATAAATAAAAATTATACATCTGTCAAAATAGCAACTGCATATAATAAAATTTACCAATTTTTAAGAGAAGAGATCGAAAGCTACAAAAGTGAATTTATCTAACTTTCAAGTCTCATTGGCAAGTGCAGCAATTGTAACAATTTTATTATCTGTATTCTTTAATTGGATAACTCTTCAAAGAACAAAAAACTTTACACCAAGTAAAAGAAAAAATGAAGAAAGACTTTCTTCTAAATACGTACCACCATTTGGTGGTATTGCATGTTCAATTGCGTTTTTGATATCCACAAGGCTTTTAGGACAGGCAGAAAGTAATTTCTTATACATTGGTTTTTTTGCTGTAGTAATTTCAATAATTGGCTTGCTTGATGATTTGTATAATTTTAAATGGTATATAAAATTCATCTTTCAAACAATCATTGTTTACATACCCCTGTACAACTTGAATATTTTTATAAATTTTGAATCGCTAATTGGAGTAGAATTTGATAATTCTTTAAATTTTATAGTTTCAACAATTTGGATTATGTTAATAATGAATGCTATAAATTTTATAGATAATATGGATGGACTTGCCGTAGTTGTATCCTCAGCTATTTGCATACAGATTGCGGTCTTAACAAATTATTTGAACCAATATAAGTTAACAGATATTTCTATTCTTCTACTTTGTGCAATTGGGGGCTTTTTATTTTTCAATTTTCCGCCAGCAAAATTATATTTTGGAGATTCTGGTAGTTTATTTATTGGTTTTTGCCTAGGATTTATGAGTATTTTATATAACTGGCTTCCAGAAAATATTACAGTTTATACATCTACACTTAGCCCGATATTGTTAATTTTTTCGGTACCACTTATTGATTTTCTTGTTGTGGTAACTTATAGAATTAGTATCGGAAAATCCCCAACTATTGGTGGAACAGACCATATCTCACATAGATTACTTGCCAAAGGATTTTCTGAAAAAAAGGTTCTCACAATATTCTTAAGTTACAGTCTTGCAACTTTTGGATTAATTTATCTTTCAATCTTTACACCTACACAAATATCATATTTACTTATTGGAGGTTTGTTTATTCTTTATTTCCTAGCATATTTTATATCAATAAAATTGAAAGTATTAAGCTAATTTTTCCTCAAGTTCAATTATTCTTTCAGGCGTTCCTGCATCAATCCACCAACCTTCAATTGAAGAATTTTTACAATTTTTTTCATTGACATATAAGTTGCATAAATCAGTAATTTCATATTCGCCTCTTGCTGACGGTTGTAGTATTGATATCTTTTCAAAGACAGATTCATCAAACATGTAAGCGCCAACAACTGCATCATTTGATTTTGGCATTTCTGGTTTTTCTTCGATTGATATTACATTTCCATCTTGATCCATTTGAGCTACTCCAAATTCTTCTGGATTATCGACAATTTTTGTAAAGATAAAAGCACCTGAGTTGAATTTATTTAAATCAAATCCTTCAAGAGGATTATTCTCAAAAAAATTATCTCCTAAAACAAAAAATAATTTTTCATTTTTTACAAAATTTTCTGACTGTTGGAGTGCATGTGATATACCTTTTGGTTCATCTTGTATAGCAAATTGAATGTCAAAATTTGAAAAAGCTTTTGTTACAACTTCTTTAATAAGAGCTGAGTATTCAGGATTAGTAATAATTACAAAATTTTCAAACCCCCAACTATTTAATTGCTCTATTTGACGGTTTATCATGGGTACATCTAAAACTTCTAATAAAATCTTTGTTGAATTGTTGTTCCTAAAGTTTTGAAGACGTGTGCCAAGACCACCAGCTGCAATAACACATTTAATATTCTGCACACTTAAAGAATAGTTTGTTATAGTATGTAATTTGATAACTTATGAATATTTTTAATAAATACACATCATTGTTCATCTTAATAATTGGAATAGCTGCAATTACTCTTTTTGTCTTTTTACCAAATTTTGAAACAGAAGAATTTGATCAAGATGTCATAGATAACATTATTGAAGGGGTGACAACTACCACATTACCTAATAATTCATCACAATTAGATGAAAACGACTCTGAATCTAATATCTCTGAAGATTTACCTTTAGTTATATCACAACAAGAGGTATCAAAAATTGAAAAAATATTGGAAAATAACAAATTTGAAAGTGAAATTTTAGATTTTGAAGCTTATTTACTAATAGGCTCTGATGAAAGATCTGAAAAAATTGCAGAAACTAGAGGATATGTAAGTGGTAAAAGGGCAGATGTAATAATCGTAGGATTAGTAAATAAAGAAAATGGTGAAATAACATTGTTATCATTTCCCAGAGACCTACTCATTAAAAATAGCTGTACTGGCAAAATTGAGAGAATTAATGCATCCTATATAAAAAATAATTGTGGTGGAAGAGCTGAAAATTTAGCAGCGGCAATTTACAGTATTTCAGGTATAAAAGTTCAACATTTTGCCAGTTTTGATTTTGAAGGTTTTGAGGACATTATCGACTCAGTTGATGGGGTAGAAATTTGTGTTGATAAAACTCAAAGGGAAGGTTTCAGTTTTGAACTTCAAAAAGGTTGTCAGGTAGTATCAGGTTTAACAACATTAAACTGGATAGTTTCAAGATCGACAGAAGTTTTAGTTGGTGAAAAAATTCTAGATGAAGAAGGTAATGATGTTTCTAATTGGGAACTCATGAGAGGTGTAAGTGATTTAACAAGAATAGAAAGACAACAATATGTTGTTATTCAATTAATTAAAGAATTAAAAGACTTCCAATCTGTAAACGAACTTAATAATTTTATAAACGCTCTAGAAAACTCTTTTACAATTGATGAAAATATAACAATAAATAAAGCTGTTGATATTTTATGGGATTTCAGAGGTGTTGATCTCAGTAAGGTAAATAAGCTAACTACACCAGTTGATTTCCTTACACTCGATGATGGACGGCAAGTACTTGTAATGAACAAAAAAATATCTGAACTTTTAAAACAAAACTCGATTATCGATTCATAACAACATTGCTAAGAAAGCAAAAGGGTATTATCCAAAATAAAATTCCTACATCAGGAGCATAAATTAAGTCATTAGTTAAATTTTGACTGACCAAGGAAACAATCAAAACTAATTGGACTTTATTCTCTTTATTAAAATTCTTATAAATTAAGAAAATCAATGAAGAAACTATCAAGATGACTATTGCAGCACCATATTCTACTGCCATTGTTAAAAAACCATTATGTGATGTAGTGATTTCATCATATTGGGATATAGTAAATTCTGAGTCTGTTTTATCAAATTGTTGATCGTTGATAATCAATTTCTCTGACCTTAGACTTTGACCACCAAGATAGTTAACATAACCATCATCAACATTTTCTATCCAAAAGAAAAACATTCTCCCATCTACAATTGACCATTTCCAAGATTGATCGTTCGTTTTGTCAGTATTATTAATTATTGAACTTTGACTAAACAAAGTCTCATTCCCTTTCGGTATATCATTTAAAGAGAGTTTAAGTATTATCTCAAAATCACTTCGTGATATATCATTTTTATTTGGCAGGGCAACCCAGTAACTTCTGGGTCTCAAAAGTTTTAAACCTCTCTCCTCATAAACAAGCGGGCCATCATTTTTATTGTTATAAAAATTATCTGAGGATGAAAGAAAAACATTATATTCTAAATCTCTATTTTTTTCATCAATAACATATTTAGATTTATTGTCAGATATATTGATTTCCACTTCGTTAATGAAACCATCCAAATAAGAATCATCAGGAGATTGTCCATCAGCCCAGCCTCCAACTTCAAAATATGAATCATTTTGAATTAAATCTATAACTGTTCCGATTGAAAAATTTCCTCCAATTTGATTCCATTCATTTTCATTATTTGAATAAAAAAAACTTACAACTGATCTTGGAAAAAATCCTTTTTTATATACAAATTTTAGTTTCAAATAGCCTTCAACGTATTTATCAGATATTTCTAAATTCTTATCATCATGTAGTGGAATGTCCTCATCGTTGTAAGAAAAATTATAATTTTCGATTAAAAATTGTTTATCAAAAGTTATCAGATAATCTTTATAAACTTCTTTGATATAAAACCCTCCCCCAGTTCCTTTAATCAGTTCTAAGTTGTTAATTGCTAAAGAACTTAAATACGATCTGTTTGATTGCTTTAAAAGAATTGAAGGAGCAAGAAATAATCCTATTAATATAAATGAGGTTAATGATAATAAAAGAATATACTTTAGATTTTTTGAAATTGAATCTTCTAAAGTTATAAGAACTAAAAAACCGATAACTAGAGCTATATATGAGCCTCGTGAATATGTTAAAAATAAATTTAAAAAAGAAATTATTAAAAGTACACTATTAAATTTATTTTCAAAAAGGTATTGTATTTTAGATTTTGAACTCATAATTTTAGAAAGACATACTAAGGAATATAAAACACAAATTATACCTATAACATTTGGTCCACCTCCTTGAAAACCACCAAGTCTACCAGTAGGAAATAGAAAAAAACTATTATTACTTAATATCCATCCATCTATCGTTCCTGGAAGTTGAATTTTAAATATTATTAACAAGAAATTTGCCAACATCACAATCCAAAGTTGATCAAATATTTCAATTACTTTAGAATTTGAATTTCTCAAATAATCAACAATTAAATAACTCATTGTAAAATAAAAATAAAATCGTAAATTAGTCTGATTTATTAAATCAAAATTTTTGTTAAAACTGCTTGAGTAAATAGTAAAAAATAATATAAAAAATACGGAGTATTTATCAAAATTAGTTACTTCAAAGTTATTTATCTTATTTTGTACTAAGAAAAAAAATAGAATAATTAGAGGTAAGTCTTCTAGATTTATTCCAAAAATATTAAATCCAAAATTAGGAGGAATTAACATTGAAATGGAAATAGCTAAGCCTATTTTCTTTGCATTTAAGTTTTGCAATTTTATTCCATCCAACACAGTGGGCCCGGCAGGACTCGAACCTGCGACCGACGGATTATGAGTCCGTTGCTCTAACCAACTGAGCTACAGGCCCAA
>ENA-OSEY01001674-OSEY01001674.1-marine-metagenome-genome-assembly--contig:-NODE-1674-length-15040-cov-4.127247_pt1 | contig 15040 bp, 17 predicted proteins | sample MGYA00248465_ERZ534230 | MGnify/ENA primary metagenome ERZ534230 (study PRJEB26409, sample SAMN06344110) | marine metagenome | isolation source: Sea water from surface | place: Atlantic Ocean:Southern...
ACCTTCCATATACCAATCAACAATCCGAGGCACATCTGTTCTACCACGAGCACCCCCAAAAGCCGTGCCTCGCCATGATCTGCCTGTAACCAGTTGAAACGGACGCGTAGAAATCTCTTTACCAGCACCAGCCACACCCACAATACAACTTTCGCCCCATCCTTTATGACAGCACTCTAGGGCCTGTCTCATGACATCAACGTTTCCAATACATTCAAAACTATAATCAACGCCTCCACCAGTAATATCAATTATGTAATCCACAACATTTTCAACATTATTAGGATTAATAAAATCTGTCATTCCAAACTGAGTAGCGATCTCTTTTCGAGAATCATTTAAATCAATTCCAATGATTCGAGTAGCGCCAACCATTCTTGCACCTTGAATCACATTGAGACCTATTCCTCCCAACCCAAAAACTGCAACAGTTGACCCTGGCTCAACCTTCATAGTGAAGGCGACAGCCCCTATGCCAGTTGTGACACCACATCCAATGTAGCAGATCTTATCAAATGGCGCGTCCTCTCTGACTTTTGCGACCGCTATTTCAGGCAGAACGGTATAATTTGAGAAAGTTGAACATCCCATGTAATGAAGAATCTCTTGGCCATCTAAAGAAAAACGGCTTGTGCCATCTGGCATCAGACCTCTTCCTTGCGTCACTCGAATTGACTGGCATAAATTTGTTTTTGGATTTAGACAGAAGTCGCACGTCATGCACTCAGGCGTATACAGAGGAATAACATGATCACCTTTTTTTAAATCTTTAACTCCTTCACCAACATCAACAACAACGCCAGCGCCCTCATGACCCAAAATTACAGGGAAAGCACCCTCTGGGTCTTCACCAGAGAGTGTAAATGCATCAGTATGACAAACGCCCGTGGCCTTCACCTCTATTAGCACTTCTCCAGCTTTAGGCCCATCAAGGTCGACTTCAACAATCTCTAATGGTTTTGCGGATTCGAATGCAACCGCTGCTTTTGTTTTCATTTATGCACCCCTCTAAGTCTCTTTTTTTAATTATTATTGACAAAGAATATCTCACTAATTGATTCATCAATCAACAAATATTGCCTTCAGTAAAAAGATGCAATTAACTACACTTAATATTTTGTTTACAATGAGCAATAGCTTTTTAATAAAAATAGTATTTTCTGCAGAAATCGTCGAGTAAAACAATAAAGAAGGTGAAAAATGACTGAATTAATAATTGTTGCTATGGCTTTAGCACTTCTTCAAACACTCCTACCAACCATGCTAAATACCAAAAATCTAGCTTATCTTGCTTCAAACAGGGATAAAGATGTCGAATTCGCTCCGGTTGTGAAAAGATTAAAGAATGCAGCCAGAAATCTTATGGAAAGTCTTCCAATTTTCTTAACTTTAGCAACCCTCGCCTTAATTTTAGAGGTTAATATTGAAAGAGAGGCAACTTCGTGGCTAGTTTTCAGAGTCGCCTATGTAATTTGCTATGGTGCTGGAATTGCTTATCTAAGAACTTTAATTTGGGCTGGCTCTATCGTAAGTTTGATCCTTATGGCCACCAAGCTAATTTGATTGCTGCAGCAAATTTTATTTTCCTGGCCTCTGAGCTCTTATCAGAGGCCACCAATACGCTGCGCCAAATATAATTATCATAAAAAAGTGATATCGTCCTCGCTGACTTACATCAGTAATTTTCGATTTGATTACAAAATATTCGATGAGGTGCGCTATTAAGATAACCAAACCCAAAACATTAAACAGAAGTTTCCAAAAATTTGTAAATTCAAAAACCTGATTGAGGAAAACTAATATCCACAAACTCATCAAAAAACTCCTAATGAGTGCTACTTTTAACTTCATTAGCAAAGACTCCAGAATAAAAAATTGCATCGTTAATTTATTATAAATAGAAGGCAGTGCTCGTTGACAGTAATAAAGAAAATACATTAACCTCAAGGATATATTTTCAAAAAAAGTGAATTGAAATGACAGATATAGTTACGCTCAACATAAATGAAAAAGTTGCTGAAATCACCATGGATGATGGAAAAGCTAATGTCTTATCACATTCGATGTTCGATCAACTAAATGAAACATTTGATATAGCTGAAAAAGAGAAAGCGATTATAATTTTAAAAGGCCGAGATGGTCTTTTCTCAGGTGGATTTGATTTAAAAGAACTATCAAAAGGTCCAAAAGAGGCTCTCGAACTGACAAGTAGAGGCTCAAAATTTGCGAGGCGTATTCTGTCGTTTCCAACACCTGTGATAGGACTATCAACGGGTCATTGTATCGCGATGGGGGCTTTTTTGATGCTTGCTTGCGACTATCGTGTTGGTGTCCAAGGACAATTCAAAATAGGCTTAAATGAAACACTGATTGGAATGACAATGCATGACTTTGGAATTGAACTTGCTCGTTACAGAATCCCATTAAACTACTTCAATAGAAGCGTTATCAATGCAGAATTATATGCTCCGAGCGATGCAATGGAAGCCGGATTTTATGATACCGTAATCAAAATTGAATCAATGGAGTCAAACATCTCCGAAATTACACAAAATTTTAAAAATCTAAATATGTCTGCATTCGTCGGAACTAAAATTAAATCAAGGAGAGCATTGCTAGAGCTTCTTGATGAATGCATCGAAAATGACATGAGGATGGCCGTCTAAAACAGTCCCAGATTTGTAATCAACTTGAATTAACCAATGTGCTCTTCGGTTTAATATTCCTAAGCATGTATATAAAAATAGTATCAATGAGCGCAATGACAAACTTAAAGATATATTTTGAAACAGCGATTGCTGCAGCAGTTGAAAAATCAAGCTGCCCCGCGAGCACCCAAACAAAAGTATAGATAAAGGTGTCCAATGCCTGAGACAAGAGTGTCGATAAATTATTTCTTAACCACAACATCCTATCTCCAGTGATCGACTTAATTTTATGAAAGACCCAAACATCAAATAACTGGCTGATTAAATAGGCAGTGATAGATCCAATTACAAAAATTGGAGAGTAAATCGCCAGTGTTGAAATTGCATCATGTACCTCATCAGCAGATTCCGCTACGTCAGATGGAAGGAAAAACGTACTTAGAACAAGAGTAAGCATTACCGCAATGTTCGCAACAGCGCCCAAGATTACAGCTCTATTTGCCTCTTTTCGCCCATATTTTTCACTTAAAAGGTCGGTAGCAAAGTAAATCCCAGAGTACATTATCGCGCCCATACTAACTGTAAAAGTTCGATCGAAAATTACGACATCACTTACTTTACCTCCCTGCAAGTTACTCAAAACAATGCCGAGAACAATTGCCAGATATAGACCTTCCTTTCCAAAAAAATAAAATAAGAGAGAAGCTAGGAGCAGATCATATAAAACCGTTATGACCCAAAGCATTTCGGGGTTAGAAATTAATAATTCCATATAAACCGAGAGTTTATCAAACAGCCCTTGTTAATAGTATCCAAAGATATCTAAATGAAAAAACATTCGCAAAAACACCTGCTACATAGGTGAATGCAGCAGCTCTCAAGACTGATCTGCATGCACTATGGTAAGTCTGCGGGATCTTATCCTCAATGATTGGCATTGCCCGATTAAAACTTGCATCAAGCTCAACCTCAAGTGTTATTAGGTGAGTGAATAGCCCTATCAAAGTGGAAATCAAAATAATGATCACACAAATTTTTAAAAGGGAATATGCGCCTGTAGCAAGAACTCCGGGCACTGCAAATAACATTAATGTATTCGATAAGCGAGATAACCAAGATGTTTTTTTGATAATGTCTGTTCTCTGTCTAAGGGGCTTGTAATTCTCATGATCTTGAATTGCATGCCCTATCTCGTGGCAAATAATAGATATAGCGGTGAGACTTTTTCTCTCAAATCTATCGCCGATTAGTCTGACGCTTTTCTTTTCTGGGTCGTAATGATCAAAAGTTTTTGTTGTTTCAAATGCAACGCCATTTATCTGCAATTCATCAAGTATTTGATCACCCAATTCTTTCGGATTAAAGGGCATCTCAGATAGAATATGGTCGTTTTTTTTAAACGTGTACTTCAACCAAAGCGAAGGTGCTAAAACAATCAAAATAAAAAAAATCGCGAAAAACAATATGTGATCTCCAATACACTAAATGTCATACGTAAAAAAAGCCTTAAGGTCCCACACTTGCATATAGTGCATCCATAATGTTACTTTTTGTGTATATTTATCCAATAATAAAAATAATGTTGTCCAAAATTATACAGAGGGTAAAAAAATGAATTTATTAAAAAAATTTTTACTAGGAGTTCATGACAGTTGGAGCGTTGTTATGGATGCAAAAATAAATCCGTTAAAATACCTCCCAGACCGGAGTCTGCAAGCATACTTTATGATAGTTTTGTTTGTAATGTGGAGTGCGTTCTTCGCATTAATAGCGGCTTATTGGGGTGGAATTCTTGGAGGATATAGTATTTGGAAAAGTATCATTCTCCATTTGTCTCTAATTATACCAACCATAATTACTCATGCTGTCTTTCGAGGAGCGGAAGAATATGGGCATGATTGGCTGATCAAGTGGCGATCTGAATTTGACAAATAACTTGAGAAGCATGCGGTAAAAACTCGACATTTTGCCATATGATTAAATTAACAAAAGACGAAGAAGTATTTCACCTCACACTGGATAATGGTGAGAATCGTTGGAATACGAATCTTGTGAGGGAAATTAGTTCGGTGATCGATGAAATTGAGGCCTCTAAGGGTCCAGCGGCACTTGTTACCTCATCATCTGATCCAAAGTTCTTTTCAAATGGACTGGATTTAGACTGGATTAAATCAGCTCCCTCAAATGATCGATCTGCATTTACGACAGAGTTCATGACACTCATGGGTCGAATCATTTCATTATCTATACCGTCTGTCTGTGTCATTAATGGGCACGCTTTTGGGGCAGGCTTTATGTTGGCACTTACCCACGATGTGAGATACATGCGAAAAGATCGAGGTTTTATGTGTGCTAACGAAATTGAAATTGGCATGATAATTCCGGATCCTGAAATTGCATTGTTCAAACATAAACTACCCGCGAATGTCTTCTTTGAAACGGTTCAATTAGCAAGACGTTGGACGGGTCCTGATGCAAAAACTGCGGGAATTGTTTCAGATACCTTTGAAATTGAACATTTACTTCCTGAAGCAATTAAGAAAGCAAAAACATTATCTCGACTTGGTGCTAACAGAGAAGTCTATGGTGGAATGAAAGACAGACTCTTTGGCACATCTCCACCGAACAACGATCTTCACGGTGCCGCACATCTGTTAAAAGAAAACCATAAATAGAAAATATTGCAAGTATTTCTAGTTAAATGTCTGAAAAACATGAGTTTTTTTGATTGCAACGCTAATTATTTGACAAACACAATTTAATAGAAATACACTAGCCTCGGTAACTTGAGGAGAAGATCTATGATTGACCGATCAAGAATTACACAGCCGGAGCTCGACGCCTTACTTGGCAAAAGTCAAGAACCCACCATTAGTTCCACTTCAGAGCAGTTCTATAATCGATTTATAACACGAGTGCTTTTAATATTGGCAATCTGGATTATCAGAATCATTGTTGTCTCATTCTTTCCTGAATACCATATGATTTCTAGAGCAGAGCATAAGCTCCTATCAAGCGAGATTACTGATTTTCTCTTTATAATGAGAGTTAGTCTCTTTTTGGTTGTCGCGGGTATTTATTTCGCATCTTTCTACACCAGAAAGTTTTTCCCGCAAATTAATGCTTTTACTATTGTTGTTGTTAGTTGCTTAATATGGAGTGATTTTGAGATGTATATCTTGGACAATTTGCGAGATCTCACACTCGCATCCTTGAGTATGATTGGCTTGAGATTCGTGGCATTAACACTTTTGATACTAAATTTTGTTGAATTACAGAAACGCGGTTACAAAATATAGGCAAAGGCAAATTTACACAGCCTCAAAAGAAGGAAAGATTAGCCAATATCTATTCTAGGAGGTCGTTTTCGTACAGCCTCTTCGTTAACATCCATCCCCCAGCCAGGCTTATCAGTAAGGATCAATTCCCCGTTCTCGATATTTAAAGGCTCTGTGAAGAATTCTTCAAGCCAAGGAACCTCATCTACATCAATTTCCATTATCTCAAGATTTGGAACTAAGGCTGAAAAATGAGCATTAATTTGTGTCGATAAATACCCTGTAAAGTTATGTGGAGAAATATTTAAATCAAAGACATCTGCAATATTAGCAATCTTCACTGACTCCAAAAGCCCATTCCAACAAACGTCTATTAACGGCACGTCCAAAGAGCGCTTCACAAAGAAAGGTGCATAACTTTGAGCTGAGCATATCATTTCACAACCACCGATGGGAATTGGAGATTTCTCGCGTATATCGCGAAGAACATCCGCATCCAAAACATCAATCTCTAACCATCTTATATTCAGATCCCTCAACGCATTGGCAATACGAATAACGCCATCGGCTTTGAAGTTTGAATTCAAATCAAGAATAAGGTCTAACTCATCACCCACAGCATCCCTGAGCGAGGACATTTGATCGACTATATTTTTGAACATCGAGGGTGACAAATTTAGTTCTGGTGCCCCCGGTTCACTTCCAAAACAAGGGAAATAGCCGGTCCCACCAGTAGAATCAAAATAATGTATTTTAGTCTTCAAAGCAGAATAGCCTGCATTGATCACACACTGCGCATGACTTACCATATCATCAAGAGTTTTTATCTCCTTTTTTTTATGTATCTCAAAACCCCTTCTCAGACGATAAAGAGCAAAATGTGACCAGTACAAAGGTATCCGATGCCTAACTGGTCCACCAAATAATGCATAAACAGGCAGTTCAAGTGATTTTGCTTTTATATCGAGTAAAGCATTTTGAATTGCACCGATTGCCTGATGATTTAGACCAGATGGTGACTGTCGCGTAGCCGTTTGTAAGTCGCTACTAATTCTTTCAATATGACGCGGATCTCTTCCTACTAGTGGATTAAGCAATGACTCAATAACCGCAGTCAGTCCCCTTCTACGTAATATCTCAGATATTCCCGTGAACTCAGACCATCCTACAATTTCCGAATTAGTCACAACTTTTAGAAAAGAAAAGGATCTTCCGGCATCAGCGTGAAAAATTTCGAAATCAATTATTTTCAAAAATCGCCTCAAATTTATGCACTTATCTCTTAAATATAGTTTATAAACTGAAAATTCACATTAAAAATTTAAGATTGGCTCAATTAATTTTGCGAGGCATCACCCAAATCAATGCAATAGAAACTCATCAATCCATATCATGCGATTATTGATTTTTCTATGTAATGAGCGCATTATTTAAGTGAAAAAAAGGAGAAAAATGGATAAACAAGTATCTTTCACTGAAATGTCAAAATCTACTCCTGAAGATTATGAGATCGTAATGGAGCATGCGAGAGATTTCGTTAGTAAGTTACCAGATCGTATTCTTGCGCATCTTGAGCTTTTAAAGGGAGATTCGGGTGGAATGGCCATTGATCGATATGAACACTGCTTGCAATGTGCTACCAGGGCATTTCGAGACGGACGAGATGAAGAGTACGTGGTCTGTGCTCTCCTTCATGATATTGGAGATTCAATAGCCTCCACTAATCATGCAGATCTGGCTGCTACGATGTTAGAACCTTTCGTTTCAGAAAAAAATCATTGGATTGTAAAAAATCATGGAATCTTCCAGGGATACTACTTTTTTGATCACATTGGCCTCGATAAAAATATGCGAGATAAATTCAAAGATAGTGAGCATTTTGAAGACTGTGCTGAATTCTGTGAAAAATATGATCAAAACTCTTTTGATCCTGCTTACGATAATATGGCTATCGAACACTTTGAGCCAATGGTGAGACGAGTATTTGCAAAGCCCAGAAAATCAATATACAAAAAAGAATCGAAATAACCATTTATTCACTATCAGTTGAGTATGGTCTTTACTATTTCCTCAGCATGGGTATTTTGAAGAAAATGGTTTGCCCCAACAATCGGGGTGAAAGATCCATTCATTCTTTTAGACCACTCTCTCCCCCAATCCTCAGTGAAAATTACATCTTCAATACCCCAAATAAAGTCTACTCTCTTCTTCCAATTTAACAGAATCCTGTAATGCATCTCTTGAGCCGCAACATTCCCATTCTCATAGCTATTCAAAGGTATAGATAATGGGAATCGACGGTAACCATTATATGCCTCATCAGGTAGGTTTTTGATTGGAGCATTATAGCCATCATACATTTGTTGTAGATCCTCTGATAAATCGATATTTATTCCGAGAGCAATACTTTCATAAAATTGTTTTCTGGTAATAAAACCTCCATCCATTAGAGGTATTAGTGCGACATCAGGGTTTTTGTGGCAGAAAAAACCTTTATCTTTCCAAGCACCTACCCAATTTTTTACATTATCACAATAACTATAACCATCATGGTGCAGCCATGTATTCATTATGACTAATCTATCGAATCGGTCAGGCATTGAGGCAGCTTGAGCTAATCCTATTGGACCACCCCAATCTTGGCAGACAAGAGTGACTTTCTTTAAATCCAAGGCCATGACCAACGATGCTAGTACTTCAGTATGCCTTGCAATCGTATACCAGTGTATGTCTGTTGGTTTATCTGACCTTCCGAATCCTAAATGATCAGGCGCAATACACCGATACCCAGCATCGGTGAGTGGATCAATAAAATGTCTATAAAGGTAGCTCCAAGTTGGCATTCCATGTAACAACAACATGACAGGGCCATCCTTAGGGCCCTCATCAAGATAATGAACTCTCATATCTTGCCATTCGTGGTAATTGGGAGAAAAGTTAAAATCAATTAGATCGCAAAAATTTTCTTCAGGAGTTCTTATATAATCAGTCATAACAAATTGCCATACTACCGCGAGTTATTTAATTTGTGTGCATTGCGCAAATTTTGTTCCCAGATGGATCTAGTAAATATGCCAAGTAAAAACTAAATTGTCCTTGAGTTCTCAAGCCAGGTGGATCTTCGATAGAGGTACCTCCATTTTCAAGTCCAGTTTTATGCCATGAATCTACAATATCAGTCGAGTCAGCCTGAAAGCCTAAGGTCGAGCCATTTCCATGAGTTGCTGTCTCACCATTCAGTGGTTCTGTAATTATAAAAATATTCTTTTTATGAAAATACATATACCTCGTGATTCCCTTCAACTGGTTTGGAATACCATTTTTAGCTCCAAGTTCCTTCATAATTGCATCATAAAATATCCTCGATGCTTCAATATCATTCGATCCTATCATTACATGACTAAACATTTGCTTATCTCCGTTGCAAGTTTTGTAAAAATTGCTTTGTCTTACCAGTTATAACTAAAGTACCCTTCCAATCCTTTGAAGAATTTACTCTCCATGTTTTAACTCCAAAAAATCCAGATTTCTCGAGAATGGCCTTCCACTCTTGCTCTTTCATCAAATGCATTGGCGTACCAACTTTTTCTTCCCAACTATGGGATTGAAAATTTTCATAATAGCGATCAATGCCAATGATTAACCTTCCATTAGGATTGAGCCAGTTATCACAAATTCTTTTAATCGTTTTAGAAGGATTTTTTAGGTAATAAAAAACTTCCATTGAGTGAATTAGGTCAAATCTTTTAAATGGTGAGAATGAATCAATATCTGTTTGAATATATTCGTTTTTTTTGTCACGAGACTCTGCATTTGCAATCATCTGTTGAGCGCCATCAATACCCACTGCTCTTTCACATAATTTATTCTCTCCGATATCTCTGACTACCCAACCATTCCCACAACCCACATCTAAAAAGCTAAATTTTTTTCCCAAATCAGCTCTTTCTTTACATGCAAATTCCAACATCTCCTTGACAGAATTGGCGTGCCCTTTCTCCATACCGACATCCTTCCCTTCTTCTGCCCATTTCCCAAAAATAACAATAGGATCTTGCATTTTCATATTAATTCTCGGCATTCGTTGTATCGTAGAAAATGACATCATGACCCTTACCTTCCAAGCATCTCTCAAGGGATTGGTACTCTCGATAATCTTCAGTCGCAGTTGTCAAGAGTATTGTCGAGCCACCAACAATACTCCCCATGGTTCCGGCGGTAACAGCAATTGGTGCCAACCAACCGCTTGCGGTAGCAATTACGTACAAGCCAGACAACATCCACCAAGATCCAACACCGATACCAACTTTTGACATGCGATTTGCTTTAATACCGGATTCACTTCTACATTGATTTAATTCATTTTGATAAATACCCACATCTTTAGCAGGCGCTTTTTTCACATAAACCGGGGTACCAATTAAGTTACTATACTCATCAGGACTAGGTTTTGTATTTGATGAATTAAGAACACAAGAAGAGATGGCAAACACGCCTAGACTAAGTATCAAAATGTTAACAAACCTTTTATCTAACATAAAAAAATTTAGGTAATAAAAACATGATTTTAACTTAAGGGTTGGCGGAGAAGGAGGGATTCGAACCCTCGATACGCTACAAACGTATACACCCTTAGCAGGGGCGCGCTTTCAGCCACTCAGCCACTTCTCCAAAACTTGTAGGGTCGAGGATAATATCATAATTCCTCAAAAGCTAACCATAGCAATTAGGCTTTTTTGTCATCCTTCGCGAGTTCAAACGCAGAGTGGAGAGCCCTCACTGCAAGTTCGATATATCTTTTATCAATTACTACAGTGATTTTAATTTCCGAGGTAGTAATCATTTGAATATTTATTCCTTCATTCGATAGAGTTTCAAACATCTTTGCCGCAACTCCAGCATGTGAACGCATGCCTACACCTACGATTGATAATTTTGCTATTTCATTATCAGATACAACTTCTGAGGCTCCTAATTGCATCGCAGTTTTTTTGAGCAATGCTTCTGCTTCAGGAAGGTCCGACTTTGCAACTGTAAATGTCATTGATGCAGAATCATCTTTTGCAACATTTTGCACAATTACATCGACCTCGATGTTGGCTTTACTGATATTACCCAACACTTTGTGCGCTACACCTGGTTGATCAGGAATACCTCTAATCGTTAGTTTTGCTTCATCCTGTTTATAGGCAATGCCTGAGACCAATGGTTTTTCCATATTATCATCCTCAAAAGATATTAAAGTGCCTGAGCCCTCCTCAAAACTAGATAACACCCTCAGAGGCACATTATATTTTCCGGCGAACTCGACCGCCCTTATTTGTAAAATTTTTGATCCTTGACTCGCCATTTCGAGCATTTCTTCGAATGTTATTTTATCTAGACGCTTCGCATCTGGAACTAATCTAGGATCAGTTGTGTATACACCATCGACATCTGTATAAATTTGACACTCATCTGCTTTAAGCGCAGCCGCGAGCGCAACTGCAGTAGTATCAGAGCCACCCCTGCCCAGGGTTGTTATATTTCCTTCTTCGTCTATCCCCTGAAAACCCGCTATCACGGTCACAAAACCAGCCTTGAGGTCAGCAAATATTTTTTTTGAATCGATATCCTTAATTCTTGCTTTACCAAAAGCATTATCTGTCAGTATTCGGACTTGATGACCAGTATATGATTTTGCCTGAATATCTCTTTTGTTTAAGGCCATGCACAACAGCGAGATACTTACTTGCTCCCCAGTGCTCAGCAAAACATCAAGTTCCCTGCGATTGGGATTGTCATTAACCTCTTGAGCTAGGTTTATAAGGCGATTTGTTTCTCCGCTCATTGCCGATACTGCAACAACCACTTCATGACCTTTTTCACAAAAAGCAGCAATCTTGTCGGCAACAGCCTCTATTCTCTCGACCGACCCGACCGACGTACCCCCATATTTTTGGACAATCAAACTCACTTTTCACTCATCCGAGTATTAGAAGGCGTGATTAAACACTAAATGACGCTATTTTTCATGTCTGACTGAAGATTAATTCAACTTGTTATTGAGGTATTCAACTACTGAATCAAGTGCTGACTCCAGATTATCAGTATTATTTGCAATACCTTGAGCCATATCGGGTCTTCCGCCACCTTTTCCGTCAACTTGTTCAGATACAAACTTCATAAGATGAGAAGCATTAATTTTATCGGATGCATGACCGGTCACACCCGACACAAGAGCAGCTTTTGAATTATTCAACCCCACCAGAAAAAATACTCCATTATCCAATTTCGACCTTATCTGATCTGCTATAGTTCTTAGACTAGATGCGTCACTATCTTCAATAACTTTTGTCAGCAAAGAAATTTCACCTATTTTTATAATACCCTGCATAATCTCGTTGCCAGCCGTGCTAGCTAATTTCTGCTTGAGAACTTTTACTTCTTTTTGAAGATTTTTGTTTTCATCAACAAGATTTTTTATCCTTAAGGGAAGATCACCTTTGCTTCCCCGAACTACGTTTGAGATAGCTGAAAGTTGGTCTTGCTGAGCATTGCATAATTCGGTGGCTTTCGCTCCAGAGCAACTTTCAATGCGTCTTATACCCGATGCAACACTAGTCTCTAGCGCCACTTTTACTAATCCTATTTCACCACTTCTATTAACATGGGTCCCACCACAAAGCTCAACAGAGAAATCTTCACCAATATTGACTACCCTCACAACATCCCCATACTTTTCGCCAAACAAAGCGCGTGCTCCTTTTTTTTGAGCTTCCTCCATGGACATTGATGTGGTCACCACTTTTTTATTTCTCATAATCTCCATATTAACGATGTTTTCCACCTTTCTAATTTCTTCAGCAGAGACAGAAGTATCATGTGAGAAATCGAATCTAAATCTATCACCATCAACCATCGAACCTCGCTGCTCGACATGATCACCTAAAACCAATCTCAAAGCCTCATGCAAGAGATGTGTGGCTGAGTGATTACAAGTTATGGACTGCCGTCTCTCAGTATCAATCTCAACCTTTACTTTATCACCCGTCGAGATTGCTCCGTGCTTTAAGTGTCCAAAATGCATAAAATGAGTACCAACTTTCTTGCAATCAACTACATTAAAAAGAGAGCTTTCGGTCTCAATAATTCCTGTATCTCCAACCTGACCTCCAGATTCCGCGTAAAAAACAGTTTTATCCAAAATAATTCCAACCTGATCGCCTTCTTTTATCTCATCAACTGCATTATTTTCAGCATAAATGCCGAGAACGGTCGCATTAGTATCAGAACGATCATATCCGATAAACTCTGTTTTACCTGGTAAATTTACTTGCTCGGAGTAATCGACTGAAAATTGACTTGCAGAGCGTCCACGAGCGATTTGTTCTTGCATACATCTGTTATAGCCTTCCATATCAATTTCAAGACCGTTCTCTCTTGCGATATCATTTGTTAAATCCACAGGGAAACCATATGTATCATAAAGTTTGAAAATTAAATCACCTGGAATTACTGAGTTTGTTGTACCAGCAAGATAATTCTGAAATATTGCCATGCCTTTATCGAGTGTTTTTGAAAATTGAATTTCCTCTTGTTTTAATACTTTACAAATTTTATCTTGGTGAGCTATCAAGTCAGGATAAGCATCTCCCATCAATTCCCTTAAAATCGGAACTAACTTGTAAAAAAACTCCTCCTTGATACCCAATTTATTTCCATGCCTCAGTGCACGTCGAATTATTCTTCTAAGAACATAACCCCTACCCTCATTTGAGGGGGTTACTCCGTCAAGAATTAAAAAAGAGCATGACCTAATATGATCACTTATCACTTTCAATGAATCATTATTTTTATCCTTACATCCTGTAATCTTTGCAGTGGCATTAATTAAGTCTTTAAAGATATCGATTTCATAATTACTGTGTACCCCCTGCATTACTGCAGAGATTCTCTCTAAGCCCATTCCGGTATCTATAGAAGGCTTAGGAAGAGGATTCATCTTTCCATCAGCACTTTTCTCGTACTGCATGAAAACCAAATTCCAAATTTCGATATATCTATCTAAATCGTCATTTTCAGATCCTGGAGGCCCACCAGGAACATCTGGACCATGGTCCCAAAATATTTCTGTACATGGTCCGCAAGGTCCGGTATCTCCCATTTGCCAAAAATTATCCTCGTCCAAACGAGACAACCTACTTGGATCAATTCCTATTTCATTAATCCAAATATTTTCCGCTTCATCATCTGATTCATGGACTGTTACCCAGAGTCGAGATGGCGGCAACTTCAAAATTTCAGTTAGAAATTCCCAAGCAAATGCTATCGCGTCTTTCTTAAAGTAATCGCCAAAACTGAAATTACCGAGCATCTCGAAAAATGTATGGTGTCTTGCAGTATAACCAACATTCTCAAGATCATTATGCTTGCCGCCGGCTCTAACACACCTTTGAGAGGATGTTGCTCTATTACAGGAACGACTCTCTCCACCAAGAAAAACCTCTTTAAATTGCACCATTCCGGCATTGGTGAAGAGTAATGTAGGGTCATTAGCAGGCACTAAACTGCTGCTTGTGACAATCTCATGATTATGTTTTTCAAAAAATTTAAGGAAGCATTCTCGAATTTCTGAACTTTTCATTCAACTTTTCCTAATTTCAATCTTGAATCAGTGTTTTCTAATTTTTATCAACCATATCAGTTTCTGAGAATCCAACATCTGATTGAATATCCGCTAGCACGTGCAAATGCAGATGAAAAACAGTTTGCCCAGCTCTGGCTCCATTATTAATTACAATTCGAAAAGCGTCAGCAACTTCCCTGTATGCTGCCATCTCATTTGCAATAAGTAGTAAATGACCCAAAAGATCTTTATCTTCAGCTGATGCATCGACAAGCCGAGGCAGAGGTTTTTTTGGTATCACTAACATATGAACTGGCGCTTGAGGTGAAATATCGTCAATTACAATACAATGCTCGTCCTCATATAAAAACGTACTGGGAATTTCTTTTTTTATAATTTTAGAGAAAATGGTTTCTTTTTCACTCATCGCCAAGTTTCTAATTTTTACCGCTGATTTTAGATTTTGCTAACTTCTCGTCAATACTCAATGTTCTCGCTTCTGACTA
>ENA-OSEY01001675-OSEY01001675.1-marine-metagenome-genome-assembly--contig:-NODE-1675-length-15037-cov-4.979345_pt1 | contig 15037 bp, 16 predicted proteins | sample MGYA00248465_ERZ534230 | MGnify/ENA primary metagenome ERZ534230 (study PRJEB26409, sample SAMN06344110) | marine metagenome | isolation source: Sea water from surface | place: Atlantic Ocean:Southern...
AATGAACCTTTTTTGTAAGGATATAGAAGTTTAATTTTTTTATTTTTAGATAAAAATGCTGCAACTTTTTTTGCATTCTCTTCATGCTTATCCAATCTTACATCGAGTGTTCTTAATCCTCTTGTAATAAGATATGCATCATCAGGTCCCAATCTCAAACCTGTAATTTTTTGAGCTTTTTCAACATGTTTAAAAACTTTTTTATTAACGGCTAAACTTCCACCCATAACATCAGAGTGTCCTGAATAATATTTTGTTGCAGATACAATTGACATATCAAATCCTAGTTTCATTGGTTTAAAAAAATATGGTGTTGCCCAAGTATTATCAATTGCAGTTAAAATTTTATTTTTTTTTGCAATGCTAATAATTTTTGATAAATCCTGAAATTCAAATGTATTGCTTCCCGGATTTTCGACAAAAATTAATTTTGTTTTTTTAGTTATATTTTTTTTAATGGAATTTAAATCATGTGGATTATAAAAGGTAGTTTTAACTCCAAATTCTGTAAGATAATCCTGAGTAAGCATTCTCGTTGGATTATAAACTGGATCTGCTGTTAAAATTTCATCACCTGGTCTTACGATACTAAATATTGCTAAAAAGACTGCTCCAAAACCAGTTGGAGTTAAAAATACATGATAAGATTCCTCAAGTCTCGTTAATATTTTTGAGAGTATGTGTGTTGTAGAGGTTCCTTGACGACCATAATCAAAATACCCTCCTCTTGGATCTCTTTTATACTTAGCTTGAGTTCTTCTAATATCATTCATTGATTTAAAAATTATTGTAGAAGCTCTAACTACTGGAGGATTTACTGAATGATTATGAAAATCTTTTGCGGTGTGTTTTAAAAACGTTTTAAATGATTTATCCATAAAAAAATTGATATGTTTTGATGACAATGCTATATCCGTCAAATAAGTCAATAAAATATTAAAATTGAGGAGATTATGGGATATCCGAAAAAACATAGGGGCCGAAGAAAAATGGGCTCAAAAAAGAGAAGAGCAAGAAAAAAAAATAAGAAAAAGTAATCTAGCTCAAAATGGATAGTATTCAGAAGGTAAGATCCATAAGTATTTGGATTTTTATCATTCCTTTAATCGCTGTAAACGCTTGTTTAATAATTATTACAAATTTTCATGATCTGTTCCCGAATAGAGAAGATGTTTTAGTTGGTTTTATATTTCCTTATATTGATGGTGGTGCATCAATCAGCAGAACTGCTCGAGTTTTTCCAACATATTTAATTTTTAAACCAGCAATGTTTTTTACAGCATACTTATTAATTAAATATTGGATTTATAATAAATCTATTATCCAAAATATTAATGGTGATCATAAGAATATAAATAAGTTTTTATTTTTTGGAATTGGTTCAGCAATATTTTTAGTTTTACATTCAATTTTTTTAGGTATTAAGTTTGATAATGATTTGTATAAGCTTTTTAGAAGAGTTGTGATGTTGTTATTTATAATATTTGAGATTGCGGCTCAGGCATATTTAGTTTCTGCTCTATACTCTTTCAAAAATAAATTGGTAGAATTTATAAACCCTAAAGTTTTATCAATTAAAATATACTTAGTTTCTTTTTTAATTATTGTAGCAGTAATAAGTATTCCAATTGTGAGTTTACCGGGTGATGATTTTTTAGGTTTTAATTTAAAATTTTTTAAACATGCATTAGAATGGGATTATTTTATTGGTGTAATAACTTTTTATTTATTAACATTTCTAATGTGGAAGAAAACTAATTCTTAGATATCCACCCACCTCCTAAAACTTTGTCGCCATATTCATCCTTTGAATAAAATACACAAGCTTGTCCTGGAGAAATTCCATATTCATCTTCTAATAATTCTAATTTAGCATCATTTTTTTCAAGCATAAGTTTTGACTTAATCAGTTTTCCTGTGGATCTTATTTTTACCAAAATTTCATTTTCAAATACTTTTTTTTCACAAAGAAGATTGATATCTCTAAGTGAAATATGTCTTTTAATAAGATCTTTTCTAGTACCCACTATTATTTCATTTAGTTCAGGATTAATATCAACTACATATAATGGTTCTTCTGCTGCAATTTTAATCCCTCTTCTCTGTCCAATAGTAAAGTTGATTATACCATCATGAACACCTAATACTTTTCCACTCTTATCCTTAATATTTCCTTTTTTAAAAGAGTCGGGTTTCAATTTACTGATTACTGATACATAATCTCCGTTTGGTACAAAACATATATCTTGACTATCAGGTTTGTCAGCAACATTGAGTTCTAAGTTTTTTGCAATCTCTCTTGTTTCTGACTTTAACATTCCACCTAGGGGAAAGCGTAAAAAATTTAATTGTTCTCTTGTAGTATTAAATAAAAAATAACTTTGGTCCCTATTTTCATCGATTGCTCTATACATATTGGTAATATTATTATCGGTGACACTTTTTACATAGTGACCAGTCACTAATGCATCTGCGTTCAATTTTTTTGCTTCATTAAATAAATCGTTAAATTTTACAGTTTTATTGCACTGAATGCATGGTACAGGTGTTTCTCCTTTTAGATAACTGTCAACAAAGTTATCTATAACACCTTCCTTAAATTTATTTTGATAATATAAAATTTTATGTTTGATTTTTAATTTATCCGCGACCCTTTTCGCATCCATAATGTCCTGACCTGCACAACATTGCTTTGAGTGTGCAGTTTCTTTTCCATCATCATAAAGTTTTAAAGTAATCCCAATAACATTAAATCCCTCTTTTTTCATCATTCCGGCTACTGTAGATGAGTCCACACCACCTGACATTGCAACAACAACAGTTGTATCTTTTGGATCTTTATTAATGCCTAAAGAATTTTTTTTTAAACTCATAATGATGGTATTTATACTTATTTCTAATATAAATAATATTAAATGATTTTAGATTATGAACCAGGTGAAAAAGTGATACATCCCAATAATAAAGATTGGGGAATAGGACAAGTTCAATCAATAATAAATGGAAAGGTAACCGTAAATTTTGAAAATGCTGGTAAAAAAGTAATCAATGCAAAGCACATTCAATTAGAAAAAGTAAATGGATCAAGAAAAATTTAAAAAAATAAACTACGAGCTAATTGAAACTTTCCTTTCTGCGGGAAAGTTATGTCTTGATCTCAGAAAAGAGGGTTTGACTGAGGAATTAAAAAAAGACAGTACACCTGTCACAAACGGTGATTTGGAAGTAAATAAAATTTTAGTTGAAAAAATATCAAAACTTACACCAGATATACCTATCGTGTCAGAAGAAAGTTCGCATAATAAAAAAAATTTAAATTTAAATGATTTTTGGTTAATTGACCCAATCGACGGAACTTATGATTATATAAATAATGGTGAAGAGTTTACATTAAATGCAGGACTGATAATTAATAAAAAGTCTGTAATGGGTATTATTTTTGCTCCTGCAAAAAATAGATTATTTTATAGTTTTGGAAAAAATTTTAGTTACGAATATTATGATGGAAAAGAAAAGAAAATTCATTGTGAAAAAAAAAATCCTAAAGATGTAATAAAAGCTGTTGCATATTCTAATAATTTAAAACCTGAGATATCTAAAATACATAAAAAATTTGGGGTAACTGAACATGTTAGAATGAAAAGCTCTCTTAAATTTTGTGTTATCGCAACCGGAGAATATGATTTATATGTTGCTGAGCCTAGAGCGTGTGAATGGGATATTGCTGCAGGACATGCAATTCTAGCAAATGCTGGTGGGATTGTAACTGATCACGATGGTAAAGAAATTTTATATGGTAAAAAAGATTTTAAAAATCCAGGGCTTATTTTGCGGAGATCTGAAAATTTATAATGAGTGAGCAATTAAGAACAATATTAATTATAATTGTATCAGTATCTATTTTTGGACTACTGGTTTTCGTTTTTGTAAAAAATTATATCAAAAATAAATTAAATTATTATTTAAACGTTAAAAATAATATTAATTATAAACTGACTTGTCATTGTAATAAAATTGAAATTGATGTTAAGCTAGTAGATGGATTGAACAATCTTTACAGATGCAATTGCTCAATCTGTAAAAGAAAGGGTGCTATAACTGCTGTTATTCCAAAAAATAATCTAAAAATTCTAAAAGGGGAAAATCAGTTAAAATTTTATCAATTTAATACAAATGTTGCTAAACATTTTTTTTGTAATACTTGTGGTATAAATACTCATAATCAAAGAAGAAGTGATCCAAATACTTTTGGAATTAATGTAGGTTGCTTAGATGGGATAAGCCCTAAAGATTTATTTGAATTAAATGTTAGAGTAAATGACGGGCAAAATCACATCAAAGACAGAAAATTATAATTTGTCAAAGTAGGTTAATTATTTTGGAATATTCATCTTCTGTCAAATCCATTACTTTTTTGGATATTTCAAAGTCAAAACCTGCTCTTGCAAGAACGGATATATCTTTTTTATAAAACAATGGCCTATTACTTTCTACTCTTGCCGGTCCAATTCTCTTTTTCTTACAAACCTTGATCGCAGAAAAAAAATCCTGATCCTCGTTATTGTCTTGGATTTCCTCAATGGTATCTTTGATATATTTATCATTAATTCCTTTTGAAAAGAGATAATTCCGAATTTTATTAATTGAACTCCCTTTTCTAATTAAACTTTTAGCTTTTGATTTTGAATAAAATTTATCATTTATAAACTGTGATTTCTCTAGATCTTCAAGGACAACATCTATTAAATCACTTATATTTTTTTTATTTACACTTGGTATTTTAGTTTTTAAATATTTTTTCAATAAATATGTTTTTAATTGTTGTTTTGAGGGTGCATATTTCTCTATATAAATTAATGAAAAATTACGCATTTCTTCTACAGTAACCTCTAGAGATTTTTTTTTATTTTTAATAGGAATCATTTAGTAATTTAATATATTATATTTTTTTATGATTGAGCAAATATCTGATTTTTTTAGTATGGAAATGATATATCTATGGTTGAACATTGGTGTTTTGCCATTTTGGTTCATTTTAATTTTTTTTCCACAATCAAATATTTGTAGATATTTTGTAACTTCTATCTTTCCTTATCTGGTGCTTGGTTCAGTTTATACTTATTTATTATTTCTTTTATATAAATTTGATTACAATTTTTTAGATAATTTTAAATTGTATCTAGGAATTATTGAATTGAATGATCTTTTTAGTGATAACTTTTTTCTAATTACTTTTTGGACTCATTTCCTAGCAATAAACTTGTTTTGTGGATCCTGGATAGTTAGAGATAGTCAAAAATTACTCATAAATAAATTTTTAATTATTATACCTCTTCTGATAACTTATTTTATTGGAGTTTTAGGAATATTTTTATACTGGATTATAAGAATTTTTTATTCTAAGCGAATTACTTTATTTGATTAAACTTAGGTTATTTTAAAACCTTTGGTTTTCATTGCACCGAAACCACCATCAACATGAGAGACTTTTTTAAAACCCATATCTTTTAAAGATTTGGCGCCCAATGCAGATCTCAATCCACCGGCACAAAATAAAACTATTTCTTTCTCCATATCAACTTTACCCTCTTTAAAATAAGAACTGTTAGGATCCATCCAGAACTCGAGCATACCTCTTGGGATATGTAATGAGTTCTCAATCTTACCTGAATTTTGAAGTTCTCTAATATCCCTTATGTCGATTAAATTACACTTATTTTCATTGAATTTACTTAAAGCCTCTTCAGGTGAAATAGTTTTAATCTCTTTAAGAGCATCTTCGACAAGATTTTGTGATGATTTTATAGTCATAATAAATTAGATTGTTAATATCAAAAAAAATGAAAAAAAACATCCTAAAAAAATTTTTTATTAAACTAGCTAAAGCTCTTGACCTAGAATTAATAGATCAAAATGAATTTAAATCTCCTACTCTTGAAAAAAAACTTAATGAAAACTTATCAAGTATAAAAAAATCAATTGTTTTACCTTTAGGAGAAGTTAAGCTCACTAGAAAAGTAAGCTCTTTATTAATTATTTTTAGAACAAATACAAATGTTGAGATGTGGAATCAAAATAGAAAAAGAATATTTGATAAACCTAAAATAGAGTATGTCTGTAGAGCTCTATTTTCAGTAATAAAAGCAATCAAATTTTTGAAGAAAAACAATCCTCAAGTTAAAGTTAATTTAAAAATTATTGACGATAAATCAACTGAGGAAAATTTATCCACTATCAAGGATTTATTAAAAAAAAATGAGGTTAATGCAGATATTATTAATCATGATCTATCAATTCATGAAAATATTATAAAGAAGCAAGAAAAAAGAGAAAACTTTTCAAATTTATCAACATTACTTCGAGCTTTTGAAGTTGGCAAAAAAGAAGGTGAGGATTTAGTGTATTTTTTAGAAGATGATTATATTCATCTAGAAACCGCTTTAGAAGAAATGGTATCTTCATATGAAAGAATTTCCTCGCAGTTAAAAAAAGAATTATTTATCTGTCCTGCCGACTATCCTTTTTTGTACATGGATAATGAAAAAACTAACCTTTTGATAGGAAGCAAACGACATTGGCGAACTACATCCAAAAGTTTAATGACCTTCATGGTATCTAAGCCCTTTATTGAAAAATATTGGGACATTTTTCTTAAAACTTGCTCTGATTTAAATGACCCTTGGGAAAAATATTTTAATGAAATATATGAAAAGGAAGTTTGTATTTCCCCTGTGCAGTCTCTTACTGTGCATATCACAAATATCAATTCTGGTTACGGATTATCACCATTTATAGATTATAAAAAACTATGGGATGATAATAATTATAAATAAAAAAGGCCCGATTTCTCGGGCCTCTTTTATTGTTAACTAAAAAGGGAATTGTTGTTAACTAATCTCTTATTGAGTATGCAATAACTCCTGTTTCGGAAACGTCTGTTCCTTTTAGCTCTGCCTCTTTACTCAATCTAATACCCATTGTAGCTTTCATTAGGGACCATACTATGTATGCAACAACGAATACAAATATGTTTATTGAAAGTACTCCGATTAATTGAGTTCCAAAGTTAGCACCTGAGTTAGTTGCTGGAACAATTAAAGTTCCCCAAATACCTGCAAATAAGTGTGCTGGTACCGCTCCAACTACATCATCTATTTTCATAGAGAATAGGAACTTCGTACCGTAAACCACTATTATACCACCAACTGCACCAATTAAAATTGAAGCTAAAGGTGAAGGCATTAAAGGTTCTGCAGTAATTGCAACTAAACCACCAATACATCCATTTAACATTTGCACAACATCTGTCTTACCAGATATTTTTGTTACCGCACCAGCTGCCATTACTCCGCCAGCACCTGCTAATAATGTATTAATGAAAATTTTAGATACCGCTATAGCATCGTTAGCTGTTCCCATTGCAAGTTGCGATCCACCATTAAATCCAAACCAACCTAACCAAAGCACGAACACTCCAAGTGTTACTAATGGTATAGATGATGCAGCAAATGGTTTGATTGGAGCCGCTTCACCTTTTTTGGTAAATCGACCAAGTCTAGGACCTAATATGATTGCTCCTGCTAAAGCAGCAGCACCTCCAGTTGAGTGAACAAGTGTTGATCCTGCAAAGTCCGAAAACCCTCTTGCAGCTAACCAGCCACCACCCCACTGCCAACCCATTACGATTGGATATAAAATTCCTGATAGAATTGCAGCAAATAAAAAGAATGGCCATAATTTAATTCTTTCAGCTAAAGTTCCTGAAACAATAGATACAGTCGTTGCACAGAAAACCATTTGGAAATACCAATCTGATCCATCAGCGTAACCCGTTGCAATTTTACTTGCATCTGACCACGGAATGAATTTACCAATATATCCACCTGCTGGTATTCCATAAGCTAAATTATAACCCACTAACCAAAACATAATCGCAGCTATAGAGAATAGGCCTATATTTTTTGCACAAATTACTGATACGCTTTTTGATGTAACCATTCCTGATTCCAACATTGCGAAACCTGCAGCCATAAACATGACTAAGAAACCACAAATTAAGAAAAGTAGTGTGTTAAATATAAAACCAACCTCTGCTGAGACAGTTGTATCCGCATAAGCAGTGCTGTTCATGTTTAGTAAAAACAGCAAACCTATAACTGGACCAACTAATTTATTTAAAAGTTTTTTCATAAAACCTCCCTTATTATTAAAAGAGTGGTTATATTTTTTTTTTTACTTAAAACTAATGTTGATTGGAAAAATTAGGTATGCATTAATTGCATATAGAAACAGCCTTTATCAATTTTCATCAATAAAGGCTGTTGGAAGAAATTATTTGTTAAAAATTTCTTTAAGTGCTTTCGCAGGCAAAAACTTAACTTTTTGCGATGCAGCAATTTGGATTTGTTCTCCAGTTCTAGGATTACGTCCAATTCTAGCTTTTCTTTTAGCTACTTTATATGTACCAAAACCAGCAATTTTCACTGAATCATCACCTTTTAAGGCATCCAGTATTGTGTTGGTAATAGTATCAAAAGTACGCTCCGCATCAGCTTTACTTAAATTCAAGCTTCCAGAAAGCTTTGCTACTAATTGTTTTTTGTTCATTTTAGCTCCGGTTTTAAAGGTTATTTACATACTTAACAAAATACCCTATTTTTCAAGCTTTTTTTTAGTGGTTTAATTGTTTTTTCACACAATATATTGTGTTTAAAAAGTATTGATTTTACTTGCTTTTTTGATGATTAAAAAATCCTTTAAAATAGACCTAAATCTTTGAGGTCATTATAGGTTGCAAAAAACATTAAAGATAAAACTAAAAACATTCCGATTCGAAAAAAACCTTCTTGCGTTTTTTGGCTTAGAGGTCTCCCTAAAATTTTTTCAAAACCATAAAACATTAAATGTCCACCATCTAACAAAGGTATTGGGAAAAGATTAATCAAACCTAAACTTATTGATATATATGCCATCATACTTAAAAAAGGTATAATTCCAAATTGTGCCACCTGCCCTGAAATTTTAGCAATTCTAATTGGGCCACCAAGTTGGGATGTATCAGCATCACCGAAAATCATTGAGCCCAAATAACTAAGCGTCGAGGAAGTAACAAAATAAACTTCGTTAACTGAATAATATAACGCTTTTAAAGGTCCAAGTTTTACATGATTTACTTTGTCATTAAAGGCACCTATTACAATACCAACAACTCTTTTATTTATCTTGTTTCCTAAATTATCTTCAGTAGCGATAATGTTAGGTTTTATTTTTAAGAATAGATCTTTTTCATATCTCGAAACTTTAAAATCAATAAACTCAGATGTAGACATTGTTATTAATTTTGAAACATCAAGAACACTTTCAACCTTCGTGCCATCAATTTCTAAGATTATATCATTTTTTTTTAAACCAGCTTTTTCAGCAGGACTTTCTATTTGAACTTCATTAATAACTGCAGGTGTAAAATCTTTGCCTACAAACATGTAAATAAATAAAAATATAATAGCTGCTAATATAAAATTAGCTATTGGGCCTGCCGCAACAATTATAGCTCGTTGATATAGAGGTTTTAAGGTAAAAAGTTTCTCTCTTTCCTTTTCGTTATATTTTTTAAGTATTTCATCGTGATCAGCCTGAGAAAACACATTTCTATCACCAAAAAATTTTACATAACCTCCTAAAGGAATCCAGCAAATTTTCCACCTCGTGCCAGATTTGTCATTCCAGCCGAATAATTCCTTGCCAAAACCAATTGAAAAATCTGTTACACCAACACCAAATTTTTTTGCAAAATAATAGTGTCCATACTCATGGATAAATACAACTACTAAGATTAGAACCATGAAAGGTAATATAAAATCTAACATATCATTATATTATATATTAAAACAATTATCTCAACTTCCAAATTAGCACTGGTAGAATTGTAGCAACTACAAATGATAAAAATAATAATGATTGTGTCACAAAAATTGGGAAAAATTCTATAGGTAAAATAACACCTACTAACAAGCTTTTAGAAAAATCAGGGGCAGGAAATAGAAGAAATCCTCCTATCAACCCTATTAAGATAGATGCAAATGCAGTTTTTTCCTTCAATTTTTTATTATAAAAGCTATAGAAAACAGTTAACACAAACGCACAACAAAAAAGATCTGCTAATAAAAATAAATACAAAACACTATATCCTTTTGATGCTATAAAAAAGGCAATTATTGATAATATAATTATAAAATATTTAGATAATTTTAAAAAATCTACTTTAGATTTAATATTGAATGTTGCCTTTCCATCAACAACAACTAAACTTGATACAGCATTAACAAGTGTATCAACTGTGCTTATGGTTAGAGATAAACCTAATATAATAATTATTAATGATAAAAATTCAGTTTTATCTTTAAATAGTAAAGAGAAAAATCCTAAATCAGGTACCACATTAGGATCAACTGATATTGCAACTAGGCCACAAAATCCCATAAAAAACACAATTGGAATTATAACAAAAAATGAAATCAATAAACTTTTAACTAAAATATTATTATTTTTTGCTGCATAAACTCTTTGCCAATTTCCTTGGTGGAAAAGATTTGTTGCAGCAACAGCAACAAAAAAAGTAATACCGGCTGTGTAATTTGGTACATGTTCAAAACTTAGCAAATGAGAATTTTTTTTATTTATGAATGAAAATGAAAATTCACTTCCTGTATATGACAATAAATAAATTCCTGATGTTAATAACAAAATGGTAATGACAATCATTTGAATATTATCAGTAAATATTGAAGCTCTTAATCCACCATAAAGAGTATAGGTCAAAGTTCCTAACAGAACTATTAACGCTGTGAGCCACAACTGTGTTCCAGAGATATAATTTATTAAAATACTCACAGCTGTTATTTCTGCACATAAAAAAATGAATAGATAAAATACAGTCATCAGTAAAATTAGTTTAAATAGATTTTTGCTAAATTTTTTTCTTAAAAACTCTATAAGTGATGATCCCTTTGGAAATTCTTTTCTAATTTTTTTTCCTAGCATTATAAAAAAAATCATCGGGAACGCTGTTCCTAAAGCATATCCAATTACAGCACCAATTCCACCCCATGTTGCTGCAGATGCAGGTCCAAATAAAATCCATGCACCAAGTGCAGAGGCGGTAAGACTTGTGCTTAATGAAAAAAAACCAATATTTCTATTTGCTGTTAAATAATTGTTAATACCTTTAAATTTTTTAGAATAGTTAATTCCAAGAATTGCAAAAATAAAACTAATTGTAATAACAATAATTAGTGCTGTTGATTGATTTAAAAAATAAGTTTTTTCCATAAATTCCCTTTCTGAATTACCGGACAGGTTCAAAGGGTATATTCTCAGTCAATTAAGACACCCCTTAATTAATTATAGCATAAATAAATTATAACCCTAGATAAAAACTAGGGTTATAATCTAACTTATATATTATTTTAGGGATTAAAACTGTTCTGACTCTGTAGAGCCTTCCATTGCGGTAGTTGAGCTTTGCCCACCACTAATAGTATTAGAAACTGCATCGAAGTATGATGTACCAACTTCACGCTGATGTTTTACACTAGTGTAACCATCTTTTTCTCTTGCAAATTCTTGCTGTTGAATTCTTGAATATGCTGTCATACCTTCTTTTTTATATTTTTCAGCTAATTCAAATATTGCAATATTCTGAGTATGAAATCCTGCTAGAGTTATAAATTGAAACTTATATCCCATTTCACTTATTTTTTGTTGGAATGTAGATATTTCCGCATCTGATAAATGTTTTTTCCAATTAAAAGACGGAGAGCAATTATAAGCTAATAATTTTCCAGGATATTTTGAATGTATTGCATCAGCAAATTTTTTAGCCTCCTCCAAATTAGGTGTTGCTGTTTCACACCATATTAAATCTGAGTAAGGCGCATATGCTAATCCTCGAGATATTGCTTGCTCAATTCCATGTTTTACGTAGTAAAAACCTTCGGGAGATCTTTCTCCTGTTAAAAAAGGTTTATCATTTTCATCATGGTCGTTTGTAATTAGTTTTGCAGCATTAGCATCGGTTCTAGCTAAAATTATTAATGGAACATCTGCAATATCTGCGGCAAGTCTTGCAGCCTTTAAATTCTTAATCATTGTGCCTGTAGGTACTAAAACTTTACCACCCATGTGACCACATTTTTTTTCACTTGCTAACTGGTCTTCAAAATGTACTCCTGCAGCTCCAGCCCGGATAAATTTTTTAGCTAGTTCAAAAACGTTTAAAGGTCCACCAAAGCCTGCCTCGCCATCAGCAATAATTGGTAGCATGTAATCTACTCTATCTTTTGATTTCATATCTCCATCTTTTATTTCCATGTGTTGAATCTGATCTGCTCTTGTTAAAGCATTATTCATAGATTCAACTAATTTAGGAGCACTGTCGTACGGGTATAACGATTGGTCAGGATACATTTCACCTGCACTGTTTGCATCAGCAGCTACCTGCCATCCACTTAAATAGATTGCTTTTAAACCTGCTTTTGCATGTTGTACTGCATGATTTCCTGATAAAGAACCTAATGTATTAACATATGGTTCTGTGTTTAATAATCTCCAAAGCTTTTGAGATTGATGTTTGCACATCGAATATTCAATTTTTATTGAGCCCCTTAATCTCTCCACTTCCTCTGGTGTGTAATCTCTTTTAATTCCAGCAAATCTTTTTAATTCATAAGAAACTTTAGTTTCCGAGCTCATATTAAATTCCTATTTTGTAAGATTTATAAGACTTAGAGGTATTAATTATCTTTACCAAATTCGTTGGTAAATTCATTCATACCGCTTGAACCCCAATCACAATGATCATCTCTTAAATAAATTCCTGATCTATTTTCGTGATTCTGAGGCTCATTATTGTAGTTTTGAGCCTTATTATCTTGGTTTTTGATCTTGTTTTTGTCGTTCATGTAAACTTTATAATTTACAAAGTTTACAAAAGCTACTTTTTTTTCTAAAAAGCTTGTAAAATATGGAAATTTATTGTAAATAATAATTTACAAAATTTACAAATAGAAAATATGAGTCAATTAGATCTTAAAATAGGGCCAAAAATCAAGTCTTTTAGGAGGCAACTAGGACTTCAGGCAAATAAGCTAGCTGAGCAATTAGGTATATCAGCAAGCTACCTTAACTTAATAGAAAGCGGGAAAAGAAAAATTGATGGAGATTTGCTTTTAAAGGTTTGCGAAGAACTGAAGATTGAGCTTTCTGATTTAACAAAGAAATCTGATTTAAATTTAGTTAACGACATTTCTGAACTGTTAGACGACCAATTATTTGAGGATTTAGATATTGTTGGTCCAGAGGTAAAAGATCTCGTAAATACAAATCCTAAAATTGCAAGAGCGTTAATAAAACTTGGAGACCAATTTAAAGAAAAAGACCATGAGATGATTAATAAGGTCGAAAGTTTATCTGGCAAAATTATTGATAGTAGAAAAACTAGTTTTCCAGGAGAAGTAATTTCAGATTTTTTACAAGAAAAGAAAAATTATTTTCCAAAACTTGAAGATTTTGCAAATAAAGTTTTTGAAAAAGTACAAATGAACAATCGTACAAGATATATTGCTCTTTGTGAATTTCTTAAAACAGAATATTCAATTACTGTTAAAGATGTAATACCTGAGGAGTCAAAACCATTTTCAAAAATTTATAACAAAAACAAAAAAGAACTTTTATTAAGCGATTATAATTCACTTGAAACAAAAAAGCTTCATGCAGCTGCGCAGATTGCTCAGGAAGGTGCTATAGATATAATTAATGATTATTTATCTGAATTTAAATTTCCCTCTGAAGAATCTAAAAGTTTAACGCAAATAGCTTTGTTAAACTATTGTGGGGCAGCAATATTAATGCCGTATAAACTTTTTCATTCTGAATGTAAAAAATTAAAATATGATTTAGAATTACTTCAAAATACTTTTGCTACATCCTTTGAACAAGTAGCTCATAGGGTTACTTGTTTACAAGATCCAAAACTACCAGGAATTCCTTTTCATATGTTAAGAGTTGATGTTGCTGGAAATATCTCAAAAAGATTTTCTTTATCTGGTATTGAAATTCCAAGATATGGTGGGGCGTGTCCTAGATGGAATGTTTATTCTGCATTTACTAGACCGGGTGTTATACAGGCAGCTGTAAGTAAAATGACCAACGGTGAAAAATATGTTTGTATTGCAAGAACTGTGGAGAAAGGTGTTGGAAGATTTGGTCAATCAAAAAGTATTTTATCAATAGGCTTAGGTTGCGAGGCTAAATATGCTAAAGAATTTGTTTACACTGAAAACTTGAGTCTTAACGATAAAAAAACTGAAATACCAATTGGTGTTTCATGTAGAACCTGCGATAGATTAGATTGCTCACAAAGAGCATTCCCACCTCTTCATAAAAAATTTGATGTAGATATCAACGCTAGAGGTGTTTCTGTGTACGTTAGTGACAAGTAATATTTAAAAACATACCAAGTGCTCTATGTGTATTGGTCTTTTAATTCCAAACTTTTCTTGTACGTCATGTTGATGAATATGATGAGAGTGAACAAATACGGGTATGAGCAAATTTTTGATAGTTTTCAAAGTGTAAATAAAATTTGTACCTCTAAACTTTCTATCAACAACTTCTAACTGAAGATTACTTTTATCGTCATGTTCTAAATCCTCTGGTTGGATTAAAAGTTTCACATCTGCTCCCAATGGAAATGGTTTAACAAAATTTCCAGTTATAGTGCCTAGTTCCTCATTTTCTAAGCTTTTCGGGCTCGTTACTTTAGCGGGTATTAAAATTCCTCTATTTAAGAAATTAACAACCTCAATAGAATTAGGTAGATGATAAACATTGTAAGGATCATCATACTGTTTAAGCTGATTATTTAAGATTATTCCACATTTGGATCCTAGATAAAAAGCTTCATAAGAGTCATGTGTTACAATTATTGTTGTTATTTTTAATTTTGAAAGCATTTTTTTTAATTTTTCTTGAATATCTT
>ENA-OSEY01001677-OSEY01001677.1-marine-metagenome-genome-assembly--contig:-NODE-1677-length-15028-cov-3.601966_pt1 | contig 15028 bp, 15 predicted proteins | sample MGYA00248465_ERZ534230 | MGnify/ENA primary metagenome ERZ534230 (study PRJEB26409, sample SAMN06344110) | marine metagenome | isolation source: Sea water from surface | place: Atlantic Ocean:Southern...
TTTCCTTTAAATTGAATTTCTTTCATTACAATTTTTCCTATAAAAATTAAAACTAAAACAAAAAAAAGTATATTTATAAATTATAAGTCAGTTTAAATTAGTTAAACAAAAGATCTAGAAAAACTTCATTATATGAAATTATGAGGATTATGAAAGAACTTTATGCTCAATTCTTTGATAAGCAATAAAAGAAGATGGTGGTTACAATAGTAGATTTTCAAAAGAAAAAAGCAGGACTTTTTTTTCGTTTTTTCACATTGCTTTTATCTATTCATTTATTCTTACCATTTCCTGAGTTTCTGCAATTACTCCTGCATTTTCTCTTAATTTTATCATTTCTGGTTCTTTCATAAGATTTTGCATAATTTCTAACGAAGGGACATCAATTACAGTATACACATGATCGCTATCAGTTTCATTCTTACCAAAAGCTAAAACTTTAATACCATGTTTCTCTCTCATTTCATGATTATCAAGAAAAGCTTGTTTCCAAGTTTCATAACCTTTTGATACCTTAAAGTTTCCTATAATTACCATTTTTTATCCTCTACTATAAAAATTTAATACTAGCCTTAAATAATAAATTTAAAATAATGACCTAAGGTCACTATAAGTAAATTGCCAGGTGGCAATTTAGACATACCATATGACAACTCAAAAAAACTTTTTGTCATGTAGGATTTGTATGCTCATCTAAGTAATCTTTTACAATATAAGAGCCTATTATAGAGACATAAGCATTTAATATTAGAATAGGATCGTTCACTTGATTAAAACCCTTGTGGTCATACTCTTGCTCATAATTTAGAATGAAATTGACAACATCAAACTGATGCAGGTCTTTCCAACGCTTAATAATCTTATCTGCTTCATTCCATTTCCTGCTTTGATCTCTAATCTTGCTACCATTTGCTATAAATGGGTTTCTTCCATCTTCAAGACACTTGATGAGTACTTTAGCAATAGCACCTTTTTTGTTTGGTAATGACCTAAGAAATTTCTGATTGATCTTTCTAGCTGCCCAAGCATTTAAGAATTTCTCAACAGAGGTAAAGTGTATGTCTTGAATTTCTTGCACAGTTAATTTTTTAGCCATGGGTTACTATAATAATTAGCCACTAAACAGCCAACCCAAAAAAAATAAGAAAATGTTAAATGATTATCTTATGTCTATTATTATAGCTCAAACATTTTAGGAAGGGAGGGTAAGAGTATAATAATTTTTTTGATAACTAAATCCATCTTCTTACATTTTTTCTATACTCATTATATTTATTACCAAAAAGTTTTTCCATTGCTTCTTCTTCTGGAATGATCTGAAATTTATTTATATACCAAACAAAGAATATAAGGATAATTATACCAAACCATGAACCAAAGAATAAAACTGTACTACAAATGACAAAAAACAAACCAAGATACATTGGGTTTCTAGTTATAGAAAAAATTCCAGTTGTAACTAAAGTTGTAGCTTCCTCTGGATTTATCGGGTTAACAGTTGTTTTATCTTTTTTGAACAAAAAAATTGCTAACATTGCAGTTATTAATCCTACCAAAAGAATTAATATCCCAATTATTTCAATATTTGGAAACTTTATAGGATTAATTAAATAAGTAGATAAATAATTTATAACAATACATGTTAAGGCAATAATTGGGGGTGGTATTTTTGTTTTCAATATATTCATTTTTATTAGCTTAAATTTTAGCAAAAATAATAAGTTGAGCTTGAGTTAAATTAAAAATTCTATATTGATCATTGGTATCGTAAATTATCTTTTATATTTTTCATTATATCAGATTCTACTCTAAAAGAATATATCTCCAATAAAACTATATAAAAAAATGAAAACAATAGTGTACTGAATCAATATGGATCCAATATCTCAAGGCATTGTTGGCGCAGCTTTAGCGCAGTCTAAAGCTAAAAAGAATAATATTATTAAGATTGGTGTCATCGGTTTTATGGCAGGAATGGTACCTGATTTAGATGTATTGATTAAGTCATCAACTGATCCGATTCTATCCCTTGAGTACCATAGGCAGTTCACTCACTCACTGCTTTTTATTCCATTTGGTGCTATGATTGTTGCTCTTATGATCTTTCCTTTGATTAAAAGATCCCTAAGTTTTAAGACTGTCTATTTGGCAAGTTTTTTGGGTTATGCAACCCATGGATTGCTTGATGCCTGCACTTCTTACGGCACTCTACTCTATTGGCCTCTCTCCAATGAGCGGGTCACTTGGAATAGTATATCTGTTGTTGATCCACTGTTTACCATTCCTATCATAGTCTTGGTATTAACAGCAATGATAACAAGAAAACGGCTATTTAGTTTTTTTGCTATTGGGTGGATGACATTTTATCTGTTGTTAGGTTTTGTGCAATATGAAAGAGCCTTATCCGTTGCGACCGAACTTGCACATTCCAGAGGGCATAAACCAGAGCGCCTGACTCTTAAGCCATCATTTGGTAATCTAATATTATGGAAGTCTATTTATCAGTATGAAGAAAGGTTTTATGTTGATGCAATTCGAACTACCCGATCCTCAACTTGGTGTTTGGGAGAAAGTATTCGAGTCTTTGACTATCAATATCATCTTCCCAATCTTGAAAAAGACAGCCAACAAAGAAAGGATATTGAGAGGTTCCGTTGGTTTTCACAGGACTATTTGGGCTTTGATGATGATAAAAATCTTGTCACAGATGTTCGATATTCCATGATACCAAATCAGATCGCACCCATGTGGGGTCTGGTCATTGATGTTAAGCGAGGCATGAAAGAGCATGCGATTTGGTGGACGAGTCGTGGTCTAGAGCAAGGTCAGTTATCCTTATTTAAAGATATGTTAAGTGGTAAAAAATGTATCAATAATCAGAGATAATCTTTAAAAATATTTAATTCCATCAAAAAATATTACATATGTTATAAGTTTGAAACACCCTTTAGGCATATCCTCAAGAGAAGGATATTCTACAAAACTCAATATAAGAGAAATAAAACTCAAGATTTGTTTTTAATTTAAAATATTATTGCTTTGCTAAACTCTTTTTTGGATCATAAAAAGGAAGAGAAACTTGTTCACAATTTATAAAAGCATCATTTATCCCTATCTTAAATCGTGAACCAACTTTAGCATATTTTGATTCGATTATAGCTAATGCAATATTCTTTTCCAACCTTGGAGAGTAAACAGCTGATGTAACTTTACCAATTTTTTTGTTATTATTAATTATATCCCAAAATTCATTATTGGGATTTTGTAATGGATCGCATTCAATAACAAGACCAATTTGTTTATTTTTGGCACCATTTTTTTTTATATTTGTAAGAGCCAACTTTCCTATAAAATCGTCATCTTTATCTAGATCAACCAATCTCTCTAAACCAACTTCATAGGGATTATTGTTAGAATTTATGTCTGCATGATATGATAACATTGCACCCTCAACTCTTCTAATCGTAGAAGTATGTCCTGGTTTAAGTCCTAAGGGTGCTCCTATCTTCATTATTTCTTCCCATAGCATACTACCTTTACTTCCATCACATAGAAAAATTTCGTATCCGAGTTCACTTGACCAACCGGTTCTAGAAATTATTAGAGGTATTCCAAACTTTTTAAATTTTTTAAATCTATAATAACCAATTTCATCGATTTGTTCCCCAAAAATTTTTTTCATTATTTCTCTAGATTTGGGACCTTGTAATTGCAAAGGAGATACGTCAGGTTCACAAAGTTGAACATCCATACCTGAATTAATTAAAACACCTTTTGCCCAAAGTAAAATATCGCTATCTGCTAAAGAAAGCCAATAATGATTTTCTTCAATTCTTAATAATACTGGATCATTAAGAATCCCTCCATTATTATCAGTTAACAGAATATATTTACACTGGCCTACATCACATTTAGAAATATCTCTTGGAGTCAAATATTGAACGAACTTTGTTGCATCAGGACCTTTTATTTCTACTTGCCGCTCTACTGAAACATCACAAAGTATAGCGTCATTTACTAAATTCCAAAAATTTTGTTCAGGGTTTCCAAAATCTCTTGGTATATACATATGATTGTAAACTGAAAAGTCTCTTGCTCCCCAATTTAGTGTTGAATGGAAAAAAGGTGATCTTCGTATTTGCGTTCCAAAGCCATAATTTTTTATATTTTCTTTACTCGTATTTTTCATATTCTTTACATCAATATATAAACTATCTTAAAAAGATTTCGTTAAATAAAAAATTTTAAAAGTGTAATTCAAATAAATTTAGAATTTACTATCATTTTACAATTACAAATTAAAGGAACAAATAATTTAAAATTTTGTTTCATTAAAATTTATTATAAAGTTTTTAAGACTATTGAAGGGGAGGCAAAGTTACAGTATAAAAGATGACACTATCTAAAACACATACTAGACGGTTTTAGATTGTCTAAATAAATCTTGTAACAAGCTGCATTAATAATATTTTTATGAAATGATATAGTAACAAAATAATTTAATAATTGTCCTTTGAAACAATAGAGATAACTTTAGATTTAAATTAATTTTTTTAGGTATTAGACTTTAAAGTAATTATATCCACTTTTCAGTTGCTTTATGTTAGTTGGATTATTATCGAATGAACTGATAGGATATAATGTTAAAATGAATATGCTAAAGACATTTATTAAACCCATGCATCGTGAGGGTATAAAATTCGTACTAATTTTTAGTATTGCTTCGTTAATTTTGTTCCTTATTTATCTTCCTTTAGGATGGGTCGGAATTGGTCTTACATTATGGTGCTATTATTTTTTTCGAGATCCGATACGTACAACCCCAGTTCGAGACGGACTATTAGTGAGTCCTGCGGACGGAGTAATTTCATTGATTGAAAAAACTATGCCTCCACCAGAACTAGGGATAAATAGAGAGATTCTGACAAGGATTAGCGTATTTATGAATGTATTTGATTGTCACGTAAACCGCTCACCTATTGCTGCAGAGGTGATTGAAATTAATTATCGCCCAGGAAAGTTTTTCAACGCCTCATTAGATAAAGCTAGTGTTGATAATGAGCGTAACAGTTTGGTACTTCAAATCCCCGATGGGCGCCAAATTATAGTGGTGCAGATTGCTGGTCTAGTAGCTCGACGTATAGTATCATTTGTAAAACCTAAGCAGATATTGCGAACTGGAGAAAGGTTTGGTCTGATCCGATTTGGATCACGTGTAGATATATATTTACCAAATGGAGTGAAACCGCTTGTTTGTCTTGGCCAAACTATGGTGTCAGGTGAGACAGTAATTGCAGATTTAACTAGTAAAGAAGTTGCACGTGCTGGTAGAAAGGAATGATTGATGGGCAAAATTAAAAATCAAAAATTTGAGCTTTCACTTAACCAATTATTACCTAATATGATGACTATTGCTGCTATATGTCTTGGGGTAACAGCTATTAAACATGGCTTTGAAAGTAAATTCCAAAGTGCTGTCCAACTAATCTTACTGGCAGGTGTTCTTGATGGATTAGATGGTCGTGTGGCTCGGCTGTTAAAAAGTGATAGTAAGTTGGGTGCAGAACTAGATTCGTTAGCCGATGTTTTGAACTTTGGACTTGCACCGCCTTTTGTTTTATACTTTTGGGCGTTGCAAGATGTAAAAGGCATAGGCTGGTTTTCAGTACAGATCTTTTTGGTATGTTGTGTAGTACGTCTGGCACGCTTTAATGTAACTAGTAAATCTGATCAAGAAGTTAATTCTAGTGGATATTTTGTTGGTGTTCCAGCTCCAGCAGCTGCTCTTTTAGTAATGCTTCCTATGTATTTTTCATTCGCCTTCGAGATGGCTATATTATTGCCAACCCTAGTCATCTGTGGCCATTTGGTACTCATAGGGCTTTTGATGGTAAGCAATGTACCAACCTGGTCATTTAAAGTTGTGAAAACCTCTCCAAAAAATTCTAAATATTTTCTGATTGGCTTTGCTGTTATTGGGGCATCAGTTTTAAACTATGTCTGGATAACATTGATTGGTTTATGCATGATATATACTTTATTGGTGCTATTTACGATTGTTACTGGAAAGGCACAACGTCATAGATCAATAAATTAAAGTTTTAAATTCTGTGGTAGTAACTTATATTCACGGACTAAAAAAAATGTCAAAAGGGGTTCTTAAAGGGTAAGTTCCTGAGAATTTTTGAACATAACAATTATAAAACCCACCCTTAAGATTTATCCCTGAGGGTAGTATACAAGAAAAACAAGGTCAAATTTTAGCTTTTAATACTTTATTGATTAAATGAAATTTCCATAGAATATTAAAAGTTATAAGTAGTAATTGATTATAATTTTTGATTTTATAAGCTACTACTCTTCCTACTTGCACTACTTTGAAATAATTCTAAAGTTATATATTGTAACTAAAAATTATCAAAATTAAGCAATTTTAATCATGGAAAAAGTTTTAGAAATACAAAAAAAAGCATTTTTAAAGGAAGGTCCTCCTTCTTTAGAGATGAGAAAAGACCTTCTGAGGAGATGTGCTACTCTTATTGAAACCTATGAGGAAAAAATTATTAAAGCTTTAAATCATGATTTTCAGAATAGATCTATTGAAGAAATAAAAATTTCTGAGATTGACCAAACAATAAGGAATATCCTATTCACAATTAGAAAATTAAATAAGTGGATGAAACCTCAGAGAAGGTTATCTTCCCTCGGAACAGATTTACTCGGTGCAAAAAGTTTTTTAAAACCAACCCCACTAGGAACAGTGGGGCTAATTACCCCTTGGAATTTTCCAGTAGGTTTAGTTTTTTATCCTCTTGCATCAATTTTTGCTGCAGGAAATAGGGCAATGGTCAAGCCGTCCGAAATTACATCTGCAACTTCTAGTGTTATCAAAGAGGGTGTGGAAAAGTATTTCGACGTTTCTGAACTTGCGGTAATAACCGGAGGTCCATCTGTAGGAGAAAGATTTAGTAGTCTTAAACTTGATCACCTACTTTTTATAGGAAGTAATAATGTTGCAAAAAAAGTAGCCTCCCAAACAGCTAAAAATTTGGTTCCCACAACGCTAGAACTTGGGGGTAAGAGTCCCACAATTATTGGACAGAGTGCTAACATGAAGCTAGCGGCGAAAAGAATTTTATTTTCTAAAACTCTAAATGCTGGTCAGATTTGTTTATCACCTGATTATGTTTTTGTAAGAAAAGATGATGAAGTAAAATTTATATCTGAATTACAAGATACCTATTCTAAGTTTTTTCCTAAACCGAATAGTATGGATCAAACAGCTATGGTTAATAAACATCATCTAAAAAGGATGAACATGTATATACTAGATGCAACAGAAAAAGGTGCAATTGTAAAAAGTTTAGGAAAAGACGATGATCATGATAGGAATATGTTTTCAACTAAATTGGTTACTAATGTTAATGATAATATGGAAGTAATGAAAAACGAAATTTTTGGTCCTATTCTTCCCATAATGTATTATGAAAATATTAACGAAGTTGTAGACTATATTAATAAGAGAGAAAATCCATTGGGTCTTTATTACTTTGGAGATAATAAATCTGAGCAAAACTTTGTTATCAATAATACTAGATCTGGAGGAGTTACTGTTAACGATACGATGTTTCATATTCTACAGTCTAGATTGCCTTTCGGTGGTGTAGGACAGTCGGGTCATGGTTGTTTTCATGGTTATGAGGGATTTCTTAATTTTTCTCATTTAAAGTCTATTTATTATCAAACAAGAATAGACTTTATTTTGTCTATTATAAGACCTCCAAGAGGCAAAGCCTTCAGTCTTTTATCCAAGATAATGAAAAAGCTTGGATAAAAATGTTAAAAGAAGCAGATTTCGTTATAGTAGGTGGCGGTTCAGCTGGTGCAGTTATTGCGTCCAGGTTAAGTGAGAATAGTAAATTTAAAGTCTGTCTATTAGAGGCAGGGGGGTGGGGTAGTAGTATTTTATTTCGAGCACCTGCTGGTGGATTATTAATGTTGAGAGACAAACCCAAATTTCACAATTGGGCTTTCCAAACGATACCTCAAAAAGGACTTAATGGTCGAAAGGGATACCAGCCTAGAGGTAAAGCACTAGGAGGATCTAGTGCAATAAATGCAATGATTTATATTAGAGGTCAAAAAGAAGACTATAATGAGTGGGCAAATTTAGGAAATGAAGGTTGGGGTTGGAAAGACGTACTTCCATATTTCATAAAAGCTGAAAATAATGAGAATGGTCGGACAGAGTTTCATGGTGATGGGGGCCCTCTTGAGGTATCCAACCAAAAAGTACCAAGATCTATTTCACATGCTTATTTGGAGGCCTGTGCAAAATCTCAATTAAAAATTAGCAATGATTTTAATACTGGTAGCAATGAGGGTGCTGGTTTTTGGCAATCAACTATTTTTCATTCAAATAAAAAAAACGGACAGAGATGTTCAACTGCCGCAGCGTACATTTTACCTTTTATTGGAAAAAGGAAGAACCTTAATATTATTACTAAAGCGACAGTTACAAAAATAATATTTGATGGGAAGAGCGCAGTTGGAGTGGAATACATTCAAGGTGGAAAGAGGAAAGAGGTTAGAGCAAAGAAAGAGGTCATTATATCCGCGGGTTCTCTCAAGTCCCCCATAATTTTACAAAGATCTGGAATTGGTGATACAGACGATATTTGTCCGCACGGAATAAAGATGTTGCATGATCTTCCTGGAGTTGGAAAAAATCTTCAAGATCATATTGACTTCAACTTTTGTTTTAAAACAAGTGATAAAAATACGCTTGGAATATCTCCTAGAGGACTTTTTAAAATTCTAGGAGAGACAGCAAAGTGGTTTATCCATGGAAATTCAATGATTTCTTCAACTCTTTCTGAAGTTGGAGGTTTTTTTAAAACAGATCCATTTTTAGATAGACCAGATATACAAAATCATTTTGTAATAGGTCTCATTGATGATCATTTAAGAAAAATCCATTATGGATATGGATATTCCTGCCATGTATGCCTGCTTAGACCTTACTCAAGAGGAACAGTTTCCTTAGCTTCTGCAAAAGTTTCAGATGATCCTATTATTGATCCAAATTTTTTTAGTGATTTACGTGATTTAAAAACATTAATCAAAGGAGCAAAATTAACTCAAGATATTTTAAATTCTGCGCCACTAAATAAATATAAATCAAAGGAAATTTACGGAGTGCATAATAATCTTAGTGATTTGGAATGGGAGGAACATATTAGAAATAGAGCAGATACTATTTATCACCCGGTAGGAACATGCAAAATGGGTAATGACGAGTTAGCTGTTGTTGACAACAAACTAAAGATCAAGGGATTAAAGAATATTCGCGTAGCGGACGCATCTATAATGCCCAAAATTACTTCTGGGAATACGAACGCTCCAACAATCATGATAGCAGAAAAATGTTCGTCAATGATCTTTGAAGAGTATTCGTAATTAAAGAGTTTTTATTACTCAAATATTATGACAAAAATATCCATATTAAATTTGCGTTTAGACATTTTATTTTCAAAGATTTATAAATTATAATCCAATCAAGTAAAAATTATTTTTTTGAAAATCAGAAATTGAAATTTTTCATTTGGAGGTATCCTTGAAAATAAAGTTTATTCTGTATTATCGGTTTTTGTGTTTAATTTTAGCTTTGGGTTATTGGTCATATCAATTTACTTTAACAAACTATGATAACTTTGGCATTCAATTCCGATTTTTGACAATTTGGGGATTAAGTGCTGCATTAACTTCAACAATTTTATTATTCATTAACAGCTTGAAAGGAAGAGAAGAAAAATATTTTGCAGTTGTGTCTGCTACTGCAGTATTAAACGCAATGGTAGTTTTTTTATATTGGAAACTTTATTTCATTGACCCAAGTTTAGTAAATTATTCAGGGTCAATAACTTGGTTTCAAGAATATTATCTTCATCTTGTTGGTCCAATTCTACTGATTGGGGATTCACTTTTTATCAATAATTCGTTTAGACAGATTTTGAAGGGAATTCTTACAGCCTTAAGTATATGCATATTATACATTTTATGGTCGGAACTTATTACAGGTCCATTAAATTCAACTCCGAGTGGGAAAGTAACAATGGGATTGCCTTACCCATTTCTAAATGACATGTTTTTAAAAGAAAGAATTATTTTTTATTCAACTACAATATTGACTGGTCTATTATTTTATATGGTTGGTTGGACTTTCTATTATTTAAAGTCAAAAATAACCCAACAAGTTTGAAATTAGATATATTAAAATCGAAATTTACGCATTCAAAATAAAATCTTACGTAAGGTAATGGTTGCTGCCAACAAAATATTTTACTCTATTAGTTTAGCTGACTTTATTCAGCATAGGTAATTTTAGAAATTAAATTATACCTAAATCTTTTAAAAATTCACTAAAATTAATTCTTGATATGGGGGAAATAAATAATGGAACAAGAACTAAGTATTTTAGCTTATAACAGTGGTAATCAGATAACAGTAGGCATATACAGTGTGCTTACAGTTATTCTTGCTTTTATAGCATTGAGAGTGGCTAGATTTTCTCAAGGAACACATATAGCTGGAAAAGTTATATCTTCAATTTTTGGAATAATGAGTGGTTTTTTTATTCTAGATGTACAGTCCTTTAGACATTTTTGGAATGATGTAACTGCGACTTACTTAGCAAAAGCAAAAGATAACGGCATTGAATTGTCTACATTTGCAACAAATTTTGTTGAACAATCTGGTTTGTCCGGGAATGATATAGCTACCAGGGGTCTTTTTAACGACATTCCACTTTTAGTATTTGTTTTAGTATTTTTACTAATAGTGCTTGGTACAATTTGGGGACCAAAAATAAATTTTGGTAACGATAGTTAGGAAATTTTGTAAATAATGAACCTTGATAGTATGGATGCCAATTTACTGAATTAATTCATTGTCATCCATACTTCTATTTTTGTTTCAAAAATAATAGACATCATGAGAAGCTAAAGATTTAGAATTTTGAGTTTTAGTTTTAAATATCAAGTTTTTGATAAACTTTACATAGCTGACCTTTATTTGATTAATATTCCTCAAAAAAAATAGATTATTATTAGTTAGAACTCATAACTAAGCACTTAGTTTTGGATAAGGATCCGACTCTAATCTGCCTATTAATATATAATACGTATTATTATTTTTATTAAATTGAATTAATTGTATTATCATTTTTAAAAAATAATCTATGAGGTTTTAAAAATGCGCTTTGAATTGATGTTACCTTATCAAATTAGGGAAGCAATCGCCAACAATACACCAATTGTACTCCCTATAGGAGTTATTGAATATCATGGTGAACATATGGCTATTGGGATGGATACGCTTGCCGTGACAAAAGTTTTGGATAGGTTAGAGAGACAGATGGAAGTTATTATTCTTCCACCTTTTAGTTATGGGGCTTCGAGTTACGCAGTTGCCGCTCCTGAAGGAAGTGGGACTTTAAATGTTGATTCATCGGTGCTTGCTCCTTTGGCTGAGCAAATTTTTACCGGTTTACTTAGAATAGGCTTTCGAAACATACATGGGATTGTTCATCACCAAACCGAAAATTTTTCATCGGGGATGCCGACTGACTTGGCCTTTAAAATTGGTGCTAGACAGGCAATTTTTAAATTTCAAGAACATACTGAAGGTGAGGCATGGTGGGGGTCACAAGATATGAGTGATTATTATAATAGACATCAGGAAGGAAGTGACCCATTCAATTGGATAAAGTTACATCCACTTATGGATGATGAAATTATAAAAAATTATATTTTTGATCATGCTGGAGAAGGAGAAACTTCGCTCCTAATGGCTTTGGCTCCAGAAGGAGTTGAAATGGCTCGAGTATCTGAAAATACTACCTGGTATACTAAATCAGCAGCTAATTCATCATCAGAAAAGGGAGAATTGGTAACTTTGAAAATTATAAATAGCTTAATAGAGCGACTTAAATAAAATTATTCTATTTAATTCAGAGGGTAGTTGATTTCTTATTAGTAAATAATGATTTTAATAATTTCGATATGTTATTTTAATAATTTTGACATGTTAAATATATATCCTAATCTTATTTAACAATTAGAAGATAAGAATCATTTCTTTAAGAAAGGGTCGAAATAATGAAAGCGCTTACAAGTTTAGTTGTTTTAATTACTACATTAATAATGATTAATGGGCTTAAAGCCGAACAAATCACTGTTTTACACATTAATGATCATCACTCTCATCTAAAACCAGATAAGAGAATGAGTTTGATGCTAGATGGTAAATCAACGCGTGTACGATCTGGTGGAATGCCTGCAGTTGTTGCTAAGATCAAAGAATTAGAAGCAGATAATAAAAATGTAATTAAACTACATGCAGGTGATGCAATCTCAGGATCACTATTCTTTACAATTTTCAAGGGTGAGGCAGATGCAGCACTTATGAATGAAATATGTTTTGATGCTTTTGCACTTGGTAATCATGAATTTAATGATGGAGACAAAGGGGTTGCAAAGTTTATAGATTTTTTAAAATCAGAAAAGTGCAATACACCTGTATTAGCTGCTAATATCAAGCCTGAGGTAGGTGTATCAGCTCTTACTCCCAACAGTGAAACTGATTATATACAACCATATACAATTATTAAAAGAGGAGGTATAAAGGTAGGTATTATTGGTATCGACATCGTTCGTAAAACAGTTATGTCTTCAAGCCCAGATGAGACAACAATTTTTCTCGATGAGGCTGAAACCGCTCAAAAGATGGTAGATGAACTTAAACAGTCTGGCATCAAACATATTATAATTCTTGCGCATTATGGTTACAATAATGAGCTTGAACTTGCTAAAAAAATTGATGGTGTAGATTTAATAATAGGTGGTGACTCACATACACTTCTCGGAGATTTTGACAAGCTTGGTCTTAATGCTGCTGGGCCATATCCTACTATTGTTAAAGGTATTGGTGGAAAATTAGTTTGTGTTGCTACTGCTTGGCAATATAGTCAGATTGTTGGTGAATTGACTATTTCTTTTAATGAAGATGGTGAAGTTCAATCTTGTAAAGGTATTCCACATTTAATGCTTGCAGATAGCTTTAAGAGAAAGAATAGTGATGGAGATAGAGTGGAAATTGAAGGGGTTGAACGTGATGCTGTGTATTCACAAATCAATGCTGACCCAAAACTTTCGATTGTTCAAGAAGATGCTTCAGCTGCTACATTATTGGAGTCCTTTAATATAAAAGTAGAAGAAATGCTCTCGATTAAAGTGGGAGAAGTAAAAGAAAATCTGTGTCTTGTTAGAATACCAGGTGATAATCGATCAAAGATTTGCTCTCCTGAACAAACAGCCAGTAAAGGTTCAGATATTTCAATGGTAGTTGCTCATGCATTTCGTGAGATGGCTAAAGCTAGTGATATTGCCATTCAAAATGGTGGTGGAGTAAGAACGGATATAGCCAAAGGTGACTTTACAATGGGTGATGCTTACAAACTACTCCCTTTTGCTAATACACTAGTTGAAATGGACATGACGGGAGCCGAGATCAAAGTGGTATTAGAAGAGGCTCTGGATTATGCATTACAACCTGATGGTTCTGACGGTGCCTATCCATATGCAGCTGGTCTACGCTGGCATGTAGATACATCAAAGCCAGCTGGTAGTCGACTTAGCAATATGGAGTTTAAGGGACGTAATGATAGTTCTTGGAGTGCTCTAGATAGTAGTTCAACATACCGAATTGTAACAAATAACTACATTGCCAGTGGACGTGATGGTTATCTTTCATTCAAAACAGTAAAGAATGATGGGCGTTATACTGACACTTATTTAGATTATGCTCAATCATTTGTTGATTATGTTCTTGAGCGTGGAAGTATAGGTAAGTTGCCAGATTCTGAATATTCTACGCAGTCTATTAAATAATAGTCTTTTGTACCATGAAAGAGGAGGTTATCAATAGATAACCTCCTCTTTCTAAATATAACCTGTCACATAGTTTTCTAAATTAATTAACTATATAATTATTAATAATTTTTAAAATTTCAGAAGTTCATAATGTATTTAGTCTAAATCAGAAATTTATTCTAAAAAATTTTAATGGATATGGTAGATATACATTTGGATGGAGGACCTCAAAACCACAACTTACAACTAACATAAATTTCTGCTTATGCATTTTGGTTTATAGAGATGTTTTAATTGGTAATTTGGAATGAGAGTGATTGAAAGTTTGGAAAATTAATTAACGAAGTGTTGTAAGAATTTGTTTTAAAGGCTTCTTTATTGTTGCAGCATATGGCACTCTTGCTTCTTTTGCGGGGTGTCCTATTGCCAATATCATTACAGGTTTATTAGATGTTGGTCTATTACATATTTTTGTTAAAAATTTCATTGGATTTGGCGTGTGTACAAGGCAATACAGCCCAGCTTGATGAATGGCCGAAATTAGAAATCCACATGCTATGCCAACACTTTCAGGTACATAATAATTTTTTCTAAGTAAGTTTAAAATTTTTTTCATTGTTTTACCTTTGTCATGAGTAACAAGGTTTTGAACATTTTCTAATAAAAACATTTTAGGTTTTTTTTTCTTCAAAATTTTTAAGATGTTAAAAAATAAATTTCCTTGGTCTTTGTCTTCAAATCCGTGTTTCCTTTTAAGAGAATTTCTTACCGAAACCCCAGCCTGTGAAAAGGGCTGGCAAGGAAAACCAGCTAACAAAATGTCATGGTTCGGAATTTGTAGATTAATATCCTTAACAGATTTTATATCTTCTATTAACTTTGTAGGATCAAAATTTTTTTCGTAAGTTATCTGGCAGTGTTTATTTATTTCAGAATAAAGAACACATTCGTGTCTAAGACCTAATTTTTTTAAAGCTTTTTCTAAACCTAAACGAAGCCCGCCTACACCTGCAAATAAGTCGATTGATTTAATTATCATAATGAATCACTTGCTATTATATAATGTATTGTGCTTTAGGTTAATTTCTTTAATCTAT
>ENA-OSEY01001678-OSEY01001678.1-marine-metagenome-genome-assembly--contig:-NODE-1678-length-15027-cov-7.869498_pt1 | contig 15027 bp, 15 predicted proteins | sample MGYA00248465_ERZ534230 | MGnify/ENA primary metagenome ERZ534230 (study PRJEB26409, sample SAMN06344110) | marine metagenome | isolation source: Sea water from surface | place: Atlantic Ocean:Southern...
CTATATAGATTTAGTTGATCTGAGAATAAAAACAAATAACGAAGTTATTCAAATATTCTTCCCAAAAGATAAGATTGCTCCTTCATCTGTCAGAGTTTTTGTCCTTTGGTTAACTGTCCCCTCTCTGCTTTTAATCACAATTGCATTAATTTTTTTAAAAAATCAAACAAGACCTCTTGTTAAATTATCTAAGGCCGCAGAGAGATTTGGGAAAGGAGAATTGGTCGATGATTTAAGACCTTCAGGTGCATTAGAAATTAGAAAAGCTACTTATGAATTTGATAGAATGATGAAAAGAATTAATAGACATTTGGCTCAAAGATCTGAAATGTTATCAGGAATTAGTCATGATTTAAGAACTCCTCTCACAAGATTAAAATTACAGTTGGCCATGATGGATAAAAAAGATCTGGCCGAAAAAATGACAAATGACATTGACGAAATGGAAAAAATGTTAAGTGATTATCTACAATATGCAAAATCACAAGCTGAAGAAAATTCAACAAAAATTAATTTAAGTAATATGATCACTGAAATACTTAAAAATTACGATAAAAATAAATATGAATTTGAAAAAAGTGAAATAATAGAAATTGAAGGTAGAGAGAACTTAATAAAAAGATGCATTATAAATATTATTGGAAACGGTTTCGCATATGGTGATAAAATTAAAATTCAAATTAAGAAATCCATAAATGGCGGTATTATTATTATTGAGGATAATGGCCCAGGAATACCCGAAAGTGAATTCTTAAATGTTTTTAAACCTTTTTATAGAATAGATAAAAGTAGAGGGCTCAATAAATCTGGAGTAGGTCTTGGTTTATCAATTTCACAAGACATCGTTAAATCGCATGGGGGAAAGATTGCGTTATCAAAAAGTAAAATGGGTGGTTTATTGGTTAAAATTTCTTTACCTTTTTGATTTCTTTTTTTTAAGATTTGTTATTTCTTTTTGTTGTTTCTCTATTATTTTTTTAAGAACATTGAACTCATCTCTAGTTACTAAATCTAATTTACTTGCTAATTTCTCTTTATTAAATTTTACAGATGTTAATAGTCCTTTGGCAATATCTTGAGAAGTAAGTACCCCTGTTTCGATCAAACCAGATAACATCTTTAAAAGCTTTTCAGAATTATTCATTTAACTCACTTTAAATTATAAGTAATTTAATTTCAATTATGATAAATTAAATTAAAATGATAGTTCATAACTTTGATCCGGTATTTATTGACTTTGGAATAATCGAGATACGTTGGTACTCGCTGGCTTATATATTTGGTATTTTATTTGGGTGGTGGTATGGGAAAAGGTTAATAAAAAAACAATTAGAAAAAAAATTAATCGATTTATACACTCATAAATATGATGATTTAGTTACGTATATAATTATTGGTGTGATTGTGGGAGGAAGACTCGGTTACGTTTTCTTCTATAATTTTAATTTTTATCTAGAAAATTTCTTTGAGATTTTCAAAATATGGAAAGGGGGGATGTCTTTCCATGGTGGTTTTATAGGTGTAGCTTTAAGTATTTTAATATTTTCAAAAAAAAATGATCTAAACCATCATGTTTATTTTGATAACATTTCTGCTGTTGCTCCAATTGGATTATTTTTGGGAAGGATATCAAATTTTATAAATAGTGAACTTTATGGTACCGAAACACAAAAACCTTGGGGTGTAGTATTTCCAAAAATTGATGGTTTAATTAGACATCCGTCGCAGATTTATGAAGCTCTCCTTGAGGGAGTATTTCTTTTTATAATCTTAAATTTAATTATTTTATTTAGAAGTAATAAGCCTGGCTTAATTTCTGGATTTTTTTTAATTTTATATGGTTTTTTTAGGATCATTTGTGAAAATTTTAGAGAGCCTGATAGTCACATTGGTTATATTTTCCAAGATTATAGTGTAGGGACACTATTAAGTTTTGTAATGATATTATTTGGAATATTGTATTCATTAAGGATAATTAATGCAAAGAAGAATTGATAAAAATTTTTTTAAGGATAAATCAATTCCAATTGATTTATTTCTGGATAAAATTCTTTACCATAAAAAACTAGGATATTATCAAAAGAAAAATCCATTTGGAAAAAGAGGTGATTTTGTAACTGCACCAAATATTTCAAATGTTTTTTCTGAAATGATTGCAATCTGGTTTGTGAGTTTTTGGGAAAATTTGAATAGACCTGATAGGATAAACTTTATTGAATTAGGTCCTGGGAATGGTGATTTCAGCTTATCATTAATAAATACACTAAAAAGATTCCCAAATTTATCAAAGGCTACCAAAATTTATTTATATGAGAGAAGTGAAAAACTTATTGGAATTCAGAAGAAAAAAATAAATTCAAGAAAAGTATCATGGATTAAGAATTTTGACCGTATCAATGATGGTCCTGTTATTTTTTTTGGTAATGAGTTTTTAGATGCCTTGCCTATTAAACAGTTTAAAAAAATTAAAAATAACATTTATGAAAAACATGTCTTAATCAAAAATAAAAAAATTAATTTTATTTTGAAAAAAGCTTCAAAGGTAAATATTAAAAAGCTAAGAAATTATAACCTTCTTGATGATGATGGAATTATTGAATATCCTGTATTTGGTTTTAAAGAGCTTGATAAAGTGTGTAGTAAAATAAGGGAGCTAAATGGTGGAGCGCTATTTATTGATTATGGATATTACTCTAAAAAAAATATTGATACTTTACAATCTGTATTTAAGCATAACTTTAATGACTTGAGTAAAAACGTTAGCAACTCAGACGTAACGTCACTAGTAAATTTTGATTTATATAAAAGATACTTTATTAAAAACGACTTATATGTTGAAAAAATTATTACTCAAAGTGAATTTCTTCAAAAAATGGGTATTTTAGAAAGGTATAAAATTTTATCTGACAAAATGAATAATAAAAAGAAAATTAATTTACATTCAAGGATACAGAGGTTGATAAACCCATCAATGATGGGGCAAACTTTTAAAGTAATTTTTACTAAAGACAAAAAATGCAAATTTTCTCTAGCTTTTAGATAATGTTTTACTCTAGTAATTTAAAAAAAATTAACCAAATTAGGCATTGTTTTTTTTCAAGAAAGAATGGAAATTCTTTAGGAATTTATAAAAGTCTTAATTGTGGTATTGGCAGTAAAGATAAAAAGCAAATAGTAGAAAAAAATTTATGTGTTGTCGCAAAAAAGCTCGATGTAAAACGTGAAAAATTGGTTCTAATGAATCAAACTCACAGTAATAGAGTGTTAATTTTAAACAATGAAAATGAAAAACTTAGGGTTAATGCTGATGCGATATTAACAGAAAAAGTAGATTTAGCTTTAGGGGTTTTAACAGCAGATTGTGCTCCGATATTAATTTACGAAATTAAAAAAGAAATTATCGGTTGTATCCATGCAGGATGGAAAGGCGCAATAGGCGGTATAATAGAAAATACTATTGATAAAGTAATTAAAATGGGTGGAAATCCAAAAAGTATAGTCGCTGCAGTAGGTCCTTGTATTAGTCAGAAGAGCTATAATGTAAAAAAAGATTTTTATTTAGAATTTAAAGAAAAAATAGAAAATAGTGATTCTTTTTTTATCAGAAAGGAAAATGACTCATTCCTTTTTGATTTAAGAGCTTTTGTAACAAAAAAATTGAATAAAAATGGTGTTTTGCAAGTGGATAACATTAATTTGGATAGTTTTGCAATGACTGATGAATATTTTAGCCATAGAAGGGCCAAAAAGTTGGGCGAGAATGATTACGGAAGATGTATATCAGTAATTAAGAAAACTGATGTACAAAATTAATTGAAACCCTTATTCATTGGATGTATAAAGTAAATGTCCTAATGAAAATTTTATCAGGAACAAGTAACCCCACACTAAGTAAAAGTATATCGAGGTATCTTAAAACCAAGCTAGTTAACACAAATATTAAAAAGTTTGCAGATGGTGAAATCTATGTTGAAATTAATGAGAACATAAGAGGTAACAGCGTTTTTGTTATTCAGTCTAGTGCGACTCCTGCTAATGATAATCTTATGGAGCTCCTTTTATGTATTGATGCTTTAAGAAGATCCTCTGCCAAAAATATTACAGCAGTGATTCCATACTTTGGTTACGCAAGACAAGATAGAAAAGTTGTTCCTAGAACTTCAATTTCAGCAAAACTAGTTTCTAATCTTATAACTAATGCTGGTGCAAACAGAGTTGTCACGGTTGATTTACATGCGGGACAAATACAAGGTTTTTTTGATATGCCCGTTGATAATTTATTTACAACTCCATTGTTTGCCAGGTACATAAAAAAAAATATAAAAAGTAGAAATTTTATTTGTGTATCACCAGATGCAGGCGCAATTGAGAGAACAAGAGCGTTAGCAACAAAAATTAATGCTGACTTGGCAATTATAGATAAGAGAAGACCAGAGCCAGGAAAATCAAAAGTTATGAATATTATTGGAAATGTAAAAGGTAAAGATTGTATAATCATAGATGATATAATTGATAGTGGAGGGACTATCATAAATGCAGCTGATGCCCTTATGAAAAAAGGTGCAAAAAGTGTTTATGTATTTATTTCACACGCGGTACTAAGTGGAAACGCTATTAAGAATATTCAAAAATCAAAAATTAAGAAATTAATTATTACAGATACAATCGATAATACAAAAAAAATTAATAAAGCTAATAAAATACAAGTTTTATCCATCGCTCAGCTTATGGCTGAGGCTATAAAAAGGATTTCAAATTCAACATCTGTATCCAGTCTATTCAATTAGCGCTTGTTTTATTTCAAAGTTGGGTTATAAATTGCTGTTTCAAATGACAAATAATTTAAAAGCAACTAAAAGAGAGTCGAAAACTTCTGGAGATCTGAATAACCTTCGATCAAAAGGATTTATTCCAGCGATTCTATACGGGGGAAATAACCCAAGTTTAAAAATTAGTATTGATGAAAAACTTTTAAGTAAAGTATTTAGCTCTGACTCATTTCTTTCGACAGTAATAGATTTAAATATAGATGGACAAACTGAGAAGGTAATTCCAAGGGACATTTCCTATCATGTAATTTCTGATAAGCCTATACATATAGATTTTATGAGGGTAGCCAAAGGTTCAAAAATAATTTTACAAATACCAGTTATTTTTAAAAATAATAAAGATTGTCCGGGCTTAAAGAGCGGTGGTGTATTAAACATTGTACGAAGAAAAGTTGAATTAAGTTGTTCTGCAGAAAATATTCCAGAAAATATTGTTGTCGATTTAGCTAATCTTGAAATTGGGGCAAGTATAAAAATTTCATCAGTAAAGCTTCCAGAAAATGCTCAACCAACAATCACTGATAGAGATTTTGTAGTTGCAACAATTGCAGCACCAACAATTGTCAAAGAGCCTGAAAAACCTGCTGAAGAAGTTTCTGCAGAGGGAGCTGAAGGTGAAGCCGCTGCTGCAGCAGAAGGTGGTGAAGCAGCTGCACCTGCTAAAGAAGGTGATGCAGCTAAAAAAGATGATAAAGGTAAAGACGCTGGTGGTGATAAAAAGCCTGCCAATGAAAAAAAACAAGAAAAAAAATAATTAAATATGTTATTATTAGTAGGTTTAGGAAACCCAGGTCCAAATTACGACAACAACAGACACAATATTGGATTTAAAGTTATTGACGCAATCAATCAACAATTTAGTCTTTCAAAACAAAAACCAAAATTTAAAGGTCTTCTTACAACTGGAAATATTGACAATAAAAAAGTTTACGCAATAAAACCTTTAACATTTATGAACAACTCAGGAACTTGTATTAAAGAGTTAATAGAATATTTTAAAATAGACGCGAAAGATGTTTTTGTTTTTCATGACGACTTAGACATAGACCTTGGAAAAGTAAAAGCAAAATTCGGTGGAAGTAGCGCAGGTCACCACGGTATAGAGTCAATTGATAAATCAATAGGAAAAGATTACTCAAGAGTAAGAATAGGAATTGGTCATCCAAAAAATGGCAAAAAAGTTGATACACACGTTCTTGAGGACTTCAGTGAGAATGAAGAAGATAGAATAAAAGATATAACTGAAAGTATTGTAAAGCTTATTCCAACTTTAATTGAGAAAAAAATTGATATTTTTTCCAGCAAGGTGAACGAAAATCTTAATGGGATTTAAGTGTGGAATTGTTGGGCTGCCAAATGTTGGGAAGTCTACTTTATTTAATGCTTTAACATCTTCTAAAAACGCCCAAGCAGCGAATTTTCCTTTTTGTACAATAGATCCTAATATTGGAATTGTTGATGTTCCAGATGACAGGCTAGATATTTTGCATAAATTATCCAAATCAAAAAAAAAAATTAATACAAATATTACATTTGTTGATATTGCCGGACTAGTAAAAGGAGCATCAAAGGGTGAAGGTTTAGGTAATAAGTTTTTATCACATATTAGAGAAGTTGATGCGATTATTCACCTTGTTAGATGCTTCGACTCAACAAATATACAGCACGTAAATAAAAAAATAGATCCTATAAATGATTTAGAAACGATAAAAACAGAAATTTTGCTATCAGATATTGGGTCACTGGAAAAAAAACTTGAGAAAAACTCAAAAAAAAAGATGTCAGATAAAGAGATAATATTATTAGAGGAGATTCTAAAAAAATTAAATACCGGTGATAATATTAAAGAATATAGTAGTTTAAAAAATTATAATATTTTGAAAGAGATAGGTTTGATATCTATAAAACCATATATAATAGTTTGTAATGTTGATGAGGAAAATGTATCAAAAGGAAATAATTACACAAAAGTCTTGAAAGATAAATACCCTAACGAAAAATTTGTTATAATTTGTGCTGATATCGAAGACCAAATTACTGAACTAAAATCAGATGAAAAAGAACTTTATATGAAAAATATTGGTTTAGAAAAGACTGGCCTTAATAAACTTATAAATACAGGTTATGATTTACTTAATTTAAATACTTTTTTTACTTCAGGTCCTGAAGAAACTAGAGCGTGGACAATAAAAGAAAATACAGCCGCACCTCAAGCTGCGGCTGTAATACACACAGATTTTGAAAAAAAATTTATAAGAGCCGAAGCAGTTTCTTTTGATGATTTTCAAAAATATGGGAGTTTTGAAAAAGCTAAAGAAAATGGAAAACTAAGGTTAGAAGGAAAAGATTATTTAGTTAAAGATGGGGATGTATTATTTTTCAGAGTCAATCCTTGACCAAATTCTTCTCATACTTAAGTAAACAAGTAGAGTAAATATTGTTAAGAAAATTATTACTTTAACTCCCATTTTATGTCTTGTTTCCAAATGTGGCTCAGCAGTCCAAGTAAGAAAAGTCGTTACATCTTTTGCCATTTGCGCTTGGGTAGTTTGTGTCCCATCAGCATAAGTAACTATTCCTTCAGACAGTGGGTTTGACATTTTAATTTTTTGTCCATCCATATATTTATTGTAGTATACGCCGTCCTCTAGCTCGAAACCTGCTGGTGGATCTTCATAACCCATTAGTACAGAATAAATATAATCTGATCCTCCTTTTCGAGCTTTAACTAATACTGACATATCTGGAGGATACGCCCCTCCATTTGCGGCAGTTGCGGCCTGTACATTAGGGTATGGTGAAACAAATTTGTCAGATGGTCTACCTGGCCTAGTAAACATTTCACCATCAGAATTTGGTCCATCCTCGACTTCAAAATTTGCTGCAATTGCTTTAACTTGTTCCACTGAAAATTCCGGGCCTCCCGGTTCACCTAAGTTTCTGTAACTAACTAAGTTCATTGAGTGACAAGAAGCACAAACTTCTGTGTAAACTTGGTAGCCTCTTTGCAATGAGGCTCTATCAAATTTTCCTGTAACCCCTTTAAAGGACCAATCAATTTTAAGAAGTTTAACCTTTTCTTCTGATCTAACACTATTAAATGTAATTGAAAAAAATATAAGAAAAAGAATTAAAAATCGTACTCTAAGATTACACATCTTTTTTATCACTTCTGGCCATTTCAGGTTTAAGCATACCACCTAATACAGGTTCTGAAATACTTAACGGCACTGGCTCTGTCTTTTCAATTCTACTTAGGACAGGAAGGACAATTAAAAAGTGAGCAAAATAATAAATTGTTCCAACTCTTGCTATTAGTAAGTATAAACCTTCCGCTGGCATTGCCCCTACGTATCCTAAAGCCAATACGTCAATTACTAGCAACCAAAAGAACTTTTTATAAAGTGGTCTAAAAACAGTTGATCTAACCTTGCTACTATCTAGCCATGGAAGGGCCATCAAAATGAAAATAGACCCCAACATCAAGACTACTCCTCCAAGTTTATCTGGAACAGCTCTTAAAATTGCATAAAAAGGTAATAGATACCATTCTGGTACAATATGTTTTGGTGTTACTAGTGGATTTGCCTCAATATAGTTATCGCTGTGACCAAGAATATTTGGAGCGAAAAATATAAATCCGGCAAAAATAGTCATAAAAATTAAAAGTGCAAATAAATCTTTGATTGTAATATATGGATGAAATGGAACTGTATCCTTTGATGGTTTTTTAATATCGATTCCAATTGGATTGTTATTACCTGGTACATGTAAAGCCCATATATGCAATACTACTAATCCTAATATTAAAAATGGAAAAAGATAATGTAAGCTAAAAAATCTTGTTAAAGTTGGATTATCTACTGAGTAACCACCCCATAACCAAGTTACGATACTCTCACCTACTAAAGGAATTGCGCTAAATAAATTTGTAATTACCGTTGCTCCCCAAAAACTCATTTGACCCCAAGGTAAAACATATCCCATGAAAGCTGTTGCCATCATTAAAAGATAAATTAACATTCCAAGTATCCAAATTATTTCTCTTGGCGATCTATATGAACCATAGAAAAGAGATCTAAATATATGAATATACACAGCTAGAAAAAACATAGATGCTCCATTACTATGGATGTATCTTATCAACCATCCGTAATTAACATCTCGCATAATATGTTCAATACTATTAAACGCCATGTCAGCATGAGCAACGTAGTGCATACCTAAAACTATTCCTGTTATAATTTGGGAAATTAAACAAAAAGTTAAAATTCCACCAAAAGTCCACCAATAATTCAAATTTTTAGGTGTTGGATAATCTGTTAAATGTTTACTTAAAGTTAATAACGGAAGTCTGTCATTAAACCATTTGCCGAATTTTGAACTTGGTACGTAATTTTCACTCATTTTCTTTTATCCAATCTTAATTGTGTTATCGTCAACGAAAGCATATTTAGGGATCTCCATGTTAGTAGGAGCTGGTCCTTTTCTTATTCTTCCAGAGGTATCATAATGTGATCCGTGGCATGGACAAAACCAACCATTGTATTCACCTTTATCAGATAGAGGTACACATCCTAAATGAGTGCAAATACCCAACATTACTAACCACTCAGGGTTTTTTACTCTATCTTGATCCTTTTCGGGATGAGGTAGATCGTCCAGACTTACTGATTGCGCTTCAGCAATCTCCTCTTGGGTTCTTCTTTTAATAAAAACTGGTTTTCCTCTCCATAAGACTGTAATTGATTTTCCAGGTTCGATTTGGCTTATATCAACTTCGGTTGATGCCAATGCTTTGACTGAACTATCTGGATTCATTTGGTCAATTAAAGGCCAAATAGTTGCACCTATACCAATAGCACCAACTGTATAGCTAGCCGTAAAAATAAAATCTCTTCTGTTGCCCTTTTTTTCTGGTTTATCCATAGATTTATAATATCATTTAATACTATTAAATAAGGCTTATTTAAAGATCTTGGTAGGGTCATAATGACACAAAAATATACTAAAAAATCGAAGTTTTTTTAGATTATAAACAAGAAAATTATTTTTTATGGACTTAAATTTAGAAATTCAAAAAAAACTATCTTCTGAGTGGTTTTTGTATCTCCAATCACTTATCTGTTATGAATTTGAAAGGATTGAAAAAGAGGTGTCTAAAAGAAAAAGTGTGGTATCAAAAAAATTTAAAAAAAATACATGGAGTAAAAAAGATGTTAATGAAGGAGGTGGACAATACTTTATACTTAAAAATGGACAGGTATTTGACCAGGTAGGTGTAAACTTTTCAAAAGTACAGGGAAAATTCCCTAAAAATTTTAGATCAAAAATACCGGGAGCAAATGAAAATCCTAATTACTGGGCATCAGGAATTTCGGTTGTCGCTCACATGAAAAATCCTAAAGTTCCTGCAGTACATTTTAATACAAGATTTATTACTACTTCTAAAAGTTGGTTTGGTGGAGGTATGGACGTAACACCAAGTTTTAAAGACAATAGAGAAAAAATATTAGTACATAAAAATTTAAAAAATTTATGTATTAAAAATAAAAAAAGTTATAATAATTTTAAAAAGTGGTGTGATAAGTACTTCTTTATAAAACATAGAGAGGAACCAAGAGGTATTGGAGGAATTTTTTTCGATTATTTGTATAACGACTGGGATCAAAACTTTAAATTTATAAGGGAATTGGGACTATGTTTTCTTACTACCTCTCAAGAAATTATAAATAGTAAAATCGAAAAAAAATGGAGTAAGAAACATAAATATGATCAGAATTTAAAAAGAAAAAGGTACGTCGAATTTAATTTGTTATATGATAGAGGTACAAAATTTGGATTAAATACCGGTGGAAATGTAGACGCAATTTTTATGTCATTTCCTCCATTAAATTAAAATGGAAAAAGAACCCATAACAACCCAAGGACTTAAAAAACTTCAAGAAGAATTAGAAGATTTAAAAAATAATAAAAGACCAAAAGTAGTTGCTGCTATCGCTGAGGCTAGAGCTCATGGTGACCTGAAAGAGAATGCTGAATATCATGCTGCAAAAGATCAGCAAGGCCATATAGAGGGAAGAGTTCTTGAGATTAACGATATCATTGCTAGAGCAAATGTTATTGATGTATCAAAATTTGATAATACAGGGAAAGTTATTTTTGGCTCAACAGTCTCTGTAAAAGATTTAGAAAGTGAAAGTAAAAAAACTTTTAAAATAGTTGGTAAAGACGAAGCTGATATAAGTAAAAACTTAATTTATTTTAAATCACCAATCGGTAAATCACTTATTGGAAAATCTGTCAAAGATTTGATTACCGTAAATACACCATCCGGTGAAAAAAATTTTGAGATACTAGAAGTTCAATATATTTAATTTATTTAAATTTTTTTATAGTTTTTGATAATTGATCGTCGTCTAAATTAAAATTATTTTCAAGCCACTTATCCTTAATCTCTTGAATAGCCTCACCCATTTTTTTTCCACTTTTTAAACCTTTATTTAATAGGTATTCACCAGTGATTGGAAACTTAGGTATAGAGACATCATCTATTTTTGACAAATTTTTAATAAATTCATTTGGTTTAAAATTTTTTTTTATTATATTGCTTAATAAAAATAATGATTTAATTTTTTCTTTACCAAACAAAAATATATTTTTATTTAGGTCTTTTTTAAAAAAATTTTTATTTGACTGAACTTCTTTAAAATACTTACCGCAAAAATTTAGGTGCTCTTTGGACTCATTGGAAATATTATATTTATGTAAAAAGTATTCATGGTTGTTTGAACCGTCGATTAAAAGAGAGGCTAAAATATTATTGTTATTTAAAATATTAGGCAAAAGTTTCCTTAAAGCTGAAAAATTACTTACCCTATCGAAGTATTTAAATTCTGGGAAAATTAAAATAAAAATTTCAAGAAAATTTTTGTCTTTGGTTAATTCCTCGAAGTTTTTCAATTTTAAAATCTTATTTAGCTCAATAAATATTCTTTCTTTTGAAAGTTTTGTTACTCCACCCAAATTTTTTTGTATAGCTCGTAGTGTTTCCTTATTAAAATCAAAATTTGAATATTCTATTGAAAATCTTAAAAATCGTAAAATTCTTAAATAATCTTCTTTAATCCTTTGATCTGGATCTCCAATAAATTTTACAATTTTATTTTTTAAGTCGTGAACTCCAAGGTGCGGGTCAAAAATTTTACCTTTTACGCTCATGTATATTGCGTTAAAAGTAAAATCTCTTCTTTGAGAATCTTCTTCCCAATCGTTGGTGAATACCACAGATGCGTGCCTTCCATCTGTGGATACATCTTTTCTTAAAGTAGTTATTTCAAAATGTTGTTTTTCCAAAACTAAAGTTAATGTTCCATGTTCAATTCCAGTTTTTTTCACTTTAACATTTGTTTTTTCAAATTTTTTAATTATTTCTTCTGGTTGTAAAACTGTTGCAATATCTATGTCATCAATTTTTTGGTTTAGTAAATATTTTCTTACACAACCTCCAACGAACATAGCTTGAGGTTTTTCATGTCCTTCATTTAAAATTTTAAAAATTTGTTTTATATTTTTTGACTTATAAAATGGAAATAGTAATTTTTTTAATTCGTAAAAAATGTTCATATTTTTGGCTGGGGCGCTAGGATTCGAACCTAGGATGGTGGTACCAAAAACCACTGCCTTACCGCTTGGCTACGCCCCAATTCAATTTTTTGATATACCACAAAAAATGAAATTTAAATAGTTTTACCAACAACACACCAAAACTTGGGAAATCTTTTTTTGATTTTTTTTAATCCTAAATCAGCACTCTTTTTTGTTAAAAATACACCAAAACAAGCAGAACCTGATCCTGTCAATCTTGAAAACTGGCATTTTTTCAAATTCTTTAACTCAAATAAAATTTTTTTAATTATAGGAAATTTTGATATTACAATTTCTTGTAAAGAATTTTGTTCACTTAACAAATTATCGATTATTTTTTTTTTTGAACTTTTTGAATAAACTATTTTTGTTTTAAAATTATTTAAATTACGAATATTTGAATATATTTCTTTTGTAGAGCATTTTAGGAAAGGATAAACTAGAATAAAATAAAGCTTAATTTTACTTTTTAGGTTTGTAATTTTGTATAATTTTTTTTGAAAAATTTGATTTGAATAGAAAAATAATTTTAGATCAGAACCAATATGTTTTGAAAAAATAGACTTGTTTTTCTCTGTTAGTTTTTTCTTTTCTACTAAGTTTTTGATTAAATAGGCCGCATTACTGGAACCACCCCCTAAACCAGAAAAAACGGGAATTTGTTTTTTAATTTTAATATCATACTTAAAATTTTGATCAATAAAACCTTTTTTCCTTAAAATATAAAGTGATTTAGTTATCGTATTATTTTTATTAATTTTATTACAAAATTTTCCGTAAAATTTTATTTTATCTGTTTTAGATTTATTTTTCTTAATGTTGATTTCATCAAATAAATTAATTAGAAAAACTAAACTCTGTATATTATGAAGTCCACTATTATTAACTTTGTTCCCAATATTTAAAAATAGATTAATTTTAGCAAATGATTTAAATTTTTTATTTCGCATTTATTGTAATTAAATTTTTTCTAAACCAAATAATAATTTATTTTGAATCTTTTTTTTGAGTTCATCTTCAGTATCTTCTAATGTTAAAACGTATTCCCAATAATATCTTGCTTGAATTTTCTTGTCTATCATCCACAGACAATCAGCAAAATGATCATTAACAACTGGATCATCAGGCATCATTTGTATTGCTCTCTCTAAATGAAATTTGGCTTTATTAAAATTCTTAAGCTTGTATTGAGCCCAACCCAAAGAGTCGGTTATATATCCATCATTTTTTTTCAAGTTATTTGCCTTCTCTAGCATAGAGAGTGCTTCTTTTGTTTTTTTATTCTGCTCTATCCAAGTGTAAGCCAAATAATTTAAAGTGTAAGCTTGATTAGGTTCTATCTTAAGAGATAATAACAAATCTTTTTCTGCTAATTCCCAATTTCCGTTTCTCTCGTAAGCAGTTCCTCTTCTATCCAAAATTCTTGGATACATTATATTGTCACTTTTCATTGTTGATAAAATATCTGAGTAAAGCTTAATTGACTCGGTAAATTTATCATGCCCCCTTAAAAAATTTGCAAAGTCAAAAGTTCTAAAAATGTTTTTATCGATATCCTTATAAATTCTATTTAAATATTTTAGAGACTTTTCTGGACTATCCAACTCTTCAATGATTAATGCGATTTCTTTACTTGCATGCCATTTATAAAATGACCCAATTTTAAATAAATCTTCAAAAATTTTTTTTGACTCTTGATACTTTTTTAACATAAGTAAATTTTCTGCAAGTAAAGCATTATAAGAAAGGAAATTTGGATTTAGAAACTTTGATAAGTTTATATATAAATTTGAGAGTTCATATTTTTTTTGAACAGATAAAGCATTAGCAAAAGCATAAAATATTTCTGCCAAAATATGTTCTGGTTTGTTACAAGAAAATTGATTTTTATTAAAATTATCTCTATTTAAATCTTCCTTAAGCTGATTAATCAATAAGTTTCTAGGATATTTATCTATTGTTAAATCAATAATTGACCTGGCCTCTTCCTCTCTGTCTTTTTTAATCAAATAGTTTGCGAAGAAAAAGTTATATCTATAAAATTTTCCACTTTCATCTAATATAATTTTTGAAAATTTTTTGTCTAAATCTGAATTATCAAAATAACAGTAGGCAAAAACTTCCTGTATGGCTTTGAAACTGCCAAAACTATCTGGCATTGACTTTATTTTATCAATATCTTTAATATTATTTGATATCAAAATTTCAGACCAGTTTATTAATGAAATTTTAAGTGGTTCAAAAATTAATGAATTTTCAATATCAGAATCTAATTTACTAAAATGTAGTTTGGCTAAAGTATAGTTTTTATTTTTAAATTCATGCAAACCTAAAAAAAGTTTATTTTCAAAACTAGCGTTGCCTTTTTTATCTAAACTTTTAGAAAAAGAATATGCTTCATTATATTTTTGAAGATTAATCAATGATTGTATAAAAGTTGAAGAAAATTTATTATTTTCTTTTTCTGATTTACTAAATTTATCAAAATATTTTTTTGAGTCATCGTATTCGAAGTTATTAAAAGCTACTGATCCTGAAAAATAATTGGATA
>ENA-OSEY01001679-OSEY01001679.1-marine-metagenome-genome-assembly--contig:-NODE-1679-length-15022-cov-10.217263_pt1 | contig 15022 bp, 16 predicted proteins | sample MGYA00248465_ERZ534230 | MGnify/ENA primary metagenome ERZ534230 (study PRJEB26409, sample SAMN06344110) | marine metagenome | isolation source: Sea water from surface | place: Atlantic Ocean:Southern...
AAGACAAAACATAATCATGGTCTTCAAATGACATGACTTTAACTTTACTTCCTAATTTGGACCAAAATTTTTCTAGGATTTCTAATTTATCTTTAGCAACTTTGTTGTCAGCTGAAAGAATACACCATCTATTTTTAAATAAACTTGAGAATCCTGCAGCAGGACCACTATATTCTGTTCCAGCTATTGGGTGTGAAGCTATCCAAGCAATATTTTTAAGACCTAAATTGTTTACAATTTTGTTAACTTCTTTTTTAGCGGAACCGGTATCAGTAAGAATAGATTCTTCCTTTAAGTTTGGTTTTATTGAAAGCAAAATTTCTTTATAACTACTTAACGGTGCAGAAATTATTGTAAGATCTGCATCTTTTGTTGTCTCAGACACATTAGAACAAATATCTGCTGTAAAATTTTTTTTTAAATATTCTAAAACTTTATTTGACTTATCGTAAACACTTATTTTTGTAGCTAATTTTTTTTCTTGTGTTGCCCTCAGAATTGAGGAGCCAATCAATCCACAGCCTATTATACTTATTTTACGAAACATTTAAAATTTTTCTCATTTTTTTTATTAATGCAATATTCTCTGATGATTTTCCGATAGTTATTCGTAAAGAATTTTTAATTCCATAAACATCCATTTTACGAACGAGTATTCCTGATTTTGCAAGTAATTTAAAAACTTGAGAAGAGTTTGTTTTAACTTTATCAAATTTTACCAATAAGAAATTAGCAAAACTTTTATTTGTCTCAATTTTCATTTTTTTGAATTCAGAAAACATTTTTTTATTCCATTTATTTACGTGTTTTATCTCTTTATTAAGCCATGAACTATCTTTTACAGCAGCAGAAGCTGCGAACAAAGCTGGTCTACTTACATTAAAAGGTGGCTTAACCTTATTTAGTGCAGAAATAATTTCTTTTGATCCATATCCCCAGCCCACTCTGAGCCCTGCTAAACCATATATTTTTGAAAAAGTTCTTGTCATAACTACATTTTTAAAATTTGTAAAAGTTTTTAAACCAGACAAATAATCTTTATTTTTTACATACTCAAAATAAGCATCATCTACTACTAACAAGATATCACTTCTTAGTTTTTTTCTTAAAAAGAGTAATTCTTTCTTTGGAATATATGTTCCAGTTGGATTATTTGGGTTAGCTAGGAAAACTATTTTAGTTTTTCTTGTAACTTTTTTGAGTATATCTTTAGTTGAAACAGTAAAATTATTCTCTTTCGAATAAATAACTTTTGCTCCATTCATTCTACTGTAAATTCGGTAAATTATAAAACTAAACTTAGGGACTATAACTTCATCTCCTTTCTTTAGGAACGATTTACATATAAGTTCAAAAATTTGATCAGAACCTGATCCTAAGATTATTCTATTTTTATCAATCTTAAACTTCTTAGCTAGCGTATTTCTTAAAAAGGTTCCATCGGAGTCAGGGTATCTTGCAAAGTTTTTTGAAACTTCTAAGTATTGTTTTCTTGCTTTCGGGCTAGGGCCAAGAGCAGACTCATTAGCAGATAATTTAATCTTTGCTAATTTACTCTTGAATAAGCTCATTCCAGCTACATATTTCTCTGCAACAATGTTATTTGGTTTCGGAAATCTCATTTAATTAATGTATTATCTAAATTGTTTAAGTTTTTCTATAGCTCTTTATCGTATATAAAATTGACAAGTTTGTGATGATTTAGTAAACATTATTCGCGCTGATTTAACCATATTGCAAGCGCATAATAAATGTAGCTAAAAAGGGGATGCCCAGTTTAGCTGGGCTTTTTTTTTGGATGAATATAAAACTTGAGAATATAAAGAAATTAGAAGTTGCTAAACCGCTTAAACTAGACTGCGGAAAAACTATAAAAGATTTTCCTCTCGCTTACGAGACTTACGGAAAATTGAATAATAACAAAGATAACGCAATACTTGTGTTTCATGCATTGACTGGAGATCAGTTCGTGACTGGAACTAATCCTATTACTAATAAAGAAGGTTGGTGGGTAACTGCAGTAGGTCCTGGTAAAGCAATAGATACAAATAAATATTTTGTAATCTGTGCTAATGTTATTGGAGGTTGTATGGGATCATTAGGTCCTAGAAATATAAATCCAGATACAAAAGAACCATATGGTTTAGATTTCCCAGTAATAACGATTAAAGATATGGTTAGAGCTCAAGAAACTTTGCTTGAACAGCTAGGTATAAAGAAACTTTTATGTGCGACTGGTGGTTCAATGGGAGGAATGCAACTTTTACAATTTTGTGCAACATTTCCGAATAAAACTTTTTCAGCAATTCCGATAGCTTGTAGTTCAAGTCATAGTGCACAAAATATTGCTCTAAACGAATTAGCACGTCAAGCAATTATGGCTGATCCTGTATGGGATAATGGAAAATATGTTCTAAAAGATCTTCAGCCAAAAAATGGCTTAGCTGTAGCGAGGATGGTTGGTCATATAAGCTACTTATCTGAAAAGGGTATGCAGGAAAAATTTGGAAGAAAATTACAAGAGAAAGCAGATTATGAGTTCAGTTTTAATGCTGATTTCCAAGTTGAAAGCTATTTAAGACATCAAGGTTATGCCTTTGTAGAAAGATTTGATGCTAACTCAGTGTTGTATATTACTAGGGCAATGGATTATTTTGATCTTTCAAAACAATTTAAAGGAGGATTAGTGGAGGCTTTTAAAAATCAGAAAACAAAATTCTTAATAATTTCATTTTCTTCTGATTGGCTTTACACAACTAAAGATAATAAGGATATAGTTATAGCATTAAATGCGTCAGGAGCAGATGTGTCTTATTCTGAAATTGTTACCGATAAAGGTCATGACTCTTTTTTGTTGAATGAAACTCAATTTTTAAAAACACTAAAAAGTTTTATCGACTCAATGTATGAAAAATTTAAAAATGAAAAAAGAATTTAAAGTAATAGCAGATTTATTGCCTAATAACATAAGAGTACTTGATGTAGGTTGCGGTGACGGATCTTTAATGAGTCTTCTTAGAGAGGAGAAAAATGTAGAAGTGCGTGGACTAGAGCTTAGTCAAGAAAACGTTCAAGAATGTATTCATAAAGGGCTCCCTGTTATTCAAGGTAATGCAGAAACTGAATTACATCAATTTCCTAACAAATCATTTGACTATGTAGTTCTCAGTCAGACCCTTCAAGCTTTTTATGAGCCTGAAAAAGTTTTAAGAAATCTTTTGAGAATTGGAAAATCAGTTGTTATTTCAATTCCTAACTTTGGATACTGGAAAGTAAGAACTAAACTTTTATTTTTTGGTAAGATGCCAGTAACAAAAACATTGCCAAATACATGGTATAATACCCCTAATTTACATATGTGTACAATAAAAGATTTATTCAATTTTTGTGATGAAAAAAAATTTAATATTAAAAAGGTCGTTGGTGTTAATGAAGATAAAACATCAATAATAAAGAAGAGCAACCTCGAAATCAAAAATCTTTTTTCAAAGGTCGGTATTTTTTTAATAAGTTGAAATGATAATAGAAATTATACCATGTCTGAGTGATAATTATAGTTATTTAATTTATGAAAAAAAATCTAATACTGTTTCAATAGTAGACCCTGCTGAATTTGAGGGCTGTGATAAAGTAATTAATAAATACAAAAAACTTGATTTTATTCTAAATACTCATCATCATGCCGATCACATAGGTGCAAACTTAGAACTTAAAAAAAAATATAATTCAAAAATTTTAGGCTCAAAATTAGATAAAGATCGTATTCCAGGAATAGATATATTGCTTAAGGAAAATCAAAAACAAAAGATTGGAAATTTGGAATTTGAGGTAATTTATGTTCCAGGTCACACTAAAGGCCACATTGCCTTTTTTTTTAGTAAGGAAAAAGTTGCTTTTACAGGAGATACATTGTTTTCATTAGGATGTGGTAGAATTTTTGAGGGCACGCATAAAGAAATGTTAAATTCTTTAAATAAAATTAAAAACCTACCGCCTGATACTAAAATCTATTGTGGACATGAGTACACAAAATCAAATTTGAATTTCTGTTTAGCTTACGACCCTAATAATGCCTTTTTAAAAGAGAAAGAAATCGATGTTCTTAAAAAATTAAAGTCTAATCAACCAACTATTCCATCTACTTTAGGTCAAGAAATTAGAACAAACATTTTCTTAAGGTGTAATGATCTTAAAATTAAGCATAATTTAGGCCTTAATAATTCATCTGAAGTTGAGGTTTTTTCAAAATTACGAGATTTAAAGGATACTTTTTAATTCCTATAATCTTGACTTGTTAACACTTAAGGCTATATTGCGTGAAAATCAAAAATTAAGAAATTTTATGTCATTTGCTATAATTGAAACTGGTGGAAAACAATACAAAGTATCTGCGAGTAAAATATTAGAAATTGAAAAGCTTAACGTCAAAGTTGGACAAACTATAAAGTTTGATAATGTTTTGCTTTTAAATGATGACAAAATTACAGAAGTCGGAAGTCCTAAAGTAGAAGGAGCTGCGGTAGAAGCTAAACTTTTAGATAATGTTAAAGATAGAACAGTGTTAGTTTTTCATAAAAGAAGAAGAAAACACTCTAGGAAAAAGAATGGTCATAGACAACGTCATTCAAAAATACAAATTACAAAAATTTTAGCAAAAGGCGGTAAAGTGATTGATGAAGCAAAAATATTAGAAAAAAAGAAACCTTTTAAAAACGAAAAAAAAGTTATAAAAAAGGAAACAAAGAAATAGGAAATTAAATGGCAACAAAAAAAGCAGGTGGATCATCGAAAAACGGCCGAGATAGTAAAGGAAGACGTCTTGGGGTCAAAAAATATGGTGATCAAATTGTAATACCTGGAAACATAATAGTAAGACAAAGAGGAACTAAAATTCACCCAGGTGATAACGTTGGTATAGGTAAAGATCACTCGATTTTTTCTTTAATCAAAGGAAAAGTAAAATTTAAAAAATCAAAATTAAACAGAACTTTTGTTTCTGTAATCCCCAATTAAATCTATATAAATAATTAAAGTTATTTGTATTATAATAAGTATGAAATTTTTAGATCAAGCAAAAATTTATATTAAAGCCGGAAATGGCGGATCAGGTTCTGCAAGTTTTAGAAGAGAGAAATTTGTGGAGTATGGTGGACCTGATGGTGGTGATGGCGGAGATGGTGGATCCATAATTATCCAATCTGATAGAAATCTTAACACATTAATAGATTTCAGATATGCACAACATTTCAAAGCTCAACATGGAAAACATGGAAGTAAAAGAAATAAAACTGGAGCTAATGGAGAGGATTTGATTTTGAAAGTTCCATTGGGAACTCAAGTATATGAAGAAGATAATAATACTTTAATTTATGATTTTACCAAAAATAAAGAAAAATATCTTATAGCATATGGTGGCAAAGGTGGTCTTGGGAATGTAAGATTTAAAAGTTCTACGAATAGAGCACCAAGAAAAAAGACTAATGGAAAGCTAGGTGAAGAATTTTGGGTTTGGCTTCAATTAAAAGTAATAGCCGACATTGGGATCATAGGTAAGCCAAACGCAGGAAAATCTAGTTTGCTAGCAGCATTAACAAGAGCTAAACCAAAAATAGCCAATTATCCTTTTACAACAATAAATCCAAACTTAGGGGTGTCTTACTACGCAGGTAAGGAGATTACTTTGGCTGATATTCCTGGTTTAGTAGAAGGCGCACACAAAGGTGTAGGTCTTGGAGATAAATTTTTAAGACATATTGAGAGATGTAAAATTTTACTTCACCTGATAGATCTATCAGAAAATAATTTATTTAATTCGTATAAAAAAATCAAATTAGAACTATCTAATTATGATAAAAATTTAATAAAAAAAAAAGAAATTATTTTTTTTAATAAGTCAGACTTGTTAACTGATAATGAGATAAACGAAAAATTAAATGAATTTAAAAAAAAAGTGAAAACTAATTATGAAATTGTTTCTATTTATTCCAATAAAGACATTAAAAAAATAAAAAAGTTATTGATTAAATATGCTAATTAAAAATGCAAAAAAGATAGTTTTAAAACTCGGGTCTACAACTGTTGTTGATAGTAAAGGTGTGTTTAAAACAAAATGGGTAACTTCGCTAATTAAAGACATAAAAAAATATGGGAAAGGAAAAAGCTTTGTTATAGTTTCTTCTGGAGCCATTGCTCTTGGGCAAAAATATCTTAAAATTAAAAAAGGAAAAATTAAATTAGAAATGAGCCAAGCAATCGCAGCAGTTGGTCAAATTCATTTAGCAGGAGAATTTCAGAAACTTTTTGATAAATATAAGATTAAAACTGGCCAAATTTTGATTAGTCCAGACGATACAGAACAGAGAAGAAGAGCTATTAATGTAAGAAGAACTTTTGACAATTTGTTTAAACTTAAAGCAATTCCCGTAGTAAATGAGAATGACTCAACGGCAACAAGTGAAATAAAATATGGTGACAATGATAGATTAGCTGCAAGGGTAGCTCAAATTATTGGAGCTGACATACTTATATTGTTTTCTGATGTTGATGGGCTTTATGATAAGTCAAAAGGTAAAAAAATTATAAAAGAGGTAACTTCAATAAACGAGAAAATTACGTCACTTATAGATAATAGGAAAAATAAATTTGGTTCAGGTGGCATAGCTACAAAGCTAGACGCTGCTAAGATTTGTATGAATTCAGGTAGTCATATGTTTATAGCTAATGGTAAAGTGAAAAACCCAATTTTAAATATGATTAAAAATAAAAAATTTACTCATTTTTTGCCAAAAATTTCTACTTTGGATGCTAGAAAAAAATGGATCATCGGTTCTCTTAATTATAATGGAACTATATATATTGATAGTGGAGCCGCTAAAGCTTTATCGAATGGTAAAAGCTTACTCGCTGCTGGCATAACTAAAATAAATGGAAATTTCAAAAAAGGAGAAAATGTAATAGTTTTAGATCAGAATAATGTTCAGCTAGCTCGGGGATTATCCTCTTTCAGCTCTACTGAAATAGACAAAATTAAAGGTAAACAAAGTAAACAGATTGAGACAATTCTTGGTTATCTTAGTAAAACTGAGGTAATACACAAAGATGATATGGTATTATTATAAATGAATTACTTAGAATCTATAGGAAAGAATGCAAAAAAAGCCTTTAAAGATTTAAAGGGTGTGGAGCATAAAAAAATAAAAAAAGTTTTAGAGAGTTACAATCAATCACTTTTAAAAAACACTGATAAAATAATCAGGGAAAATTTAAAAGATGTTAAAAATATTAAAAGGAAGAATTTAGTTGACAGACTTATATTAAATAAGAAGAGAATTGAAGGTATAAGACATTCGATAAATGAAATAGCTAAATTTAAAGATCCGATTGGAAGAGTTTTGGAAACTTGGCGCAGACCAAATAATTTGACAATAAAAAAAGTATCTACTCCAATAGGTGTTATAGGTGTAATATATGAAAGCAGACCAAACGTAACTGCTGATGTTGCAGCATTATGTTTAAAATCGGGTAATTGTTCTATTTTAAGAGGTGGGTCTGAAGCTTTTAATTCAAATAAAATATTAGCTAATTTATTCAGAGATAATTTAAGAAAAAATAATATCAATCAAAATTGTGTTCAGTTCATTGAGAACAAAAATAGGAAAATAGTAGATCAGCTATTATCAAAAATGAGTGCATACATTGATGTAATTGTACCAAGAGGAGGTAAAGGACTTGTGGCAAAAGTGCAAAAATTTTCTAATGTGCACGTTATTGGACATCTTGAAGGGTTGTGCCACATTTATGTTGATAAAACTGCGAACGTAAAAATGGCAAAAGATTTAATTTTAAATGCAAAGATGAGAAGAACAAGTATTTGCGGAGCCGTTGAAACTCTTCTGATTGAAGAAAAAGCTCTAAACTCACATGCTGAGCAGATAGTAAATACTCTTTTAAATTCAGGCTGTGAGGTCAGAGCTGACAAAAAAGTTAATAAATTTTTTAATGGAAAATTAAAGGAAGCTTCAGAGAAAGATTGGAAGACAGAGTATTTGGATGCAATTATTTCAATTAAGACAGTCAAAAATGTTAATAGTGCTGTCGAACATATTTTAAAATATGGCACAATGCACACCGATAGCATTATTACTGGCAACAAAAAAAATGCTGAAATTTTTTTTAATGGTGTTAATAGCTCAATAGCAATGCATAATGTTTCAACTCAATTTGCTGATGGTGGAGAATTTGGCTTTGGTGGTGAAATTGGTATCTCGACAAACAAGCTTCCGCCTAGGGGTCCTGTAGGAATAAATCAATTAACATCATATAAATATCTTGTTTCTGGAAAAGGAATTGTTAGACCATAGTTGATGGCAAGTATCCAAAAAAAATACATTGGTTTATTAGGTGGTAGTTTTGATCCTGCGCATAATGGACACTTGGGGATATCTAAAATTGCTTTAAAAAAATTAAAATTGAAAAAAATTTACTGGGTTATTACAAAAAAAAATCCCTTTAAAAAAAAAACTTTTTATTCTTTAGATGAAAGAATTAAATTAGCGGAAAAAATATCTAAAACTCAAAAAAAAATTAAATTAATTTATCTAGATGATATAATAAAGTCTTCTAGAATTATTGATGTAATTAATTACTTTTTAAAAAAAAAGAAAGTTAAAAATATATACCTTATAATTGGCTCTGATAATTTGTTACGATTTCACAAGTGGAAAAATTGGAAAAAAATAGTAAAATTAGTAAAATTAATTGTTTTTTCTAGAAAAGGATATGATAGAAAGGGTATGAAATCTACTGTGGTTAAAAATTTTAAAAATAAAATTATCTTTATTAAAAACAAGCCAATATTAATATCGTCAACACAATTAAAAAAGCGGACTGAGTCAAATATTTGATGGGAATCATTGATATAAAAAAAAATATTGAAAAAATATTAGACGATAATAAAGCTTTAAATGTTACATGTATTGATTTAAAAAATAAATCATACATAGCAGACTATATGGTTATAGCCTCTGGAACATCTTCAAGACATTTACAAGCGTTATCTGAAATTCTTGTAGATCAATTAAAAAAATTAGGAATAAATGATTGTCGCATTGAGGGCAAAAATAGTAATGATTGGAAATTAGTTGATGCGCACGATGTAATTGTACATATTTTTCATCCAGAGAAAAGAGAGTTTTATGATTTAGAAAAAATGTGGTCAGAAGAAATTCCAAAAGAAAAGGCAATGATATGAAAAAAATTTTGGTAATTTATATTTTTTTTTTCAGTTCATTGTTTTCTCCAGTTTATTCAAAAAATGATCTTTATGATAAAATAGATTTATTTGGTGAAGTTTTAGAAAATATTCAAAAGGATTATGTTGATGATGTAGACCAAGCTGAGATGATGGACTCTGCTATCAACGGTGTTCTTCAGTCTCTTGATCCTTATTCAGCATATATGAGCCCAGAGCTATTTACAGAAATGCAAACAGATACAAGAGGGGAGTTTGGTGGCTTAGGAATAGAGATCGGGATGGAATCAGGAGTAGTAAAAGTAATTTCTCCGATTGATGATACTCCAGCTGCTATAGCTGGTATCAAAGCAGGTGATTACATAGTAAAAATTGGTAAGGAGCAAGTGCAAGGAAAATCTTTATTAGAAGCTGTGAAATTGATGAGAGGTCCAGTAGGTACATCTATTGAACTTACAGTGAGACGCAAAAATGTAAAAAAACCTTTAGAGTTTAAAATAGTAAGAAAAATTATTGAAATTCAATCAGTAAGCGCGCGTGCGATTGGTGAAGAAAAAAATCTTGGTTATATAAGACTTAAATCATTTAATGAGAATAGTGATAAACAATTTTTAAAATCTGTAAAGGAATTTGAAAAAAAACCAAAAATTAAAGGATATGTGCTTGATCTAAGAAACAATCCTGGCGGTTTACTTCAACAGGCAATAAATATAACTGATTTTTTTTTAGAGGATGGTGAAATTGTATCCACTAAAGGAAGAAAGATTTCTGAAACTCGAAAATTTTTTGCTAGAAAAGGAGACGAAATAAAAGGTAAACCAATTGTTGTGTTAATTAATAATGGTTCTGCATCTGCATCAGAAATTTTTGCTGGAGCATTAAAGGATCATAAACGAGCTATTATTTTAGGTGAAAACTCTTATGGTAAAGGCTCTGTTCAGTCGATTATTCCTTTAAGAAACGGTGGTGGGATGAGATTAACTATATCAAAATACTATTTACCTTCCGGGAAATCAATCTCTGAAGTGGGAGTGACACCTGATATTTTAGTAGAGGAAAAAGGTGAAGATTTTTTGATAAACTCAGAAAAAGATAACCAGCTTAATTACGCCATTAAACTTTTTAATTCTTAAAATATGAAAAGTAAAAAATTACCTATGCGAGACGGGGTGGGTGTAATAATTCTTAATAAAAATAATCATGTTTTTGTTGCTAAGAGAAAAGATAATCCAATAGACAAGTGGCAAATGCCTCAAGGTGGAGTTAATCCAGGAGAAAGTTATATATCAGCGATGAAAAGAGAACTTTTTGAGGAAACTAGTATAAAAAGTATAGAAATTTTAAAGGAGATAAATGGTTTTTTTGAATATGAACTACCAGATAATCTCGTTGGTATAATTTGGAAAGGAAAATTTCGAGGTCAAAGACAAAAGTGGTTTATAACAAAATTTACTGGGCATGAGAATGAAATAAATCTCAGAACAAAACACCCAGAGTTTATAGAATGGAAATGGATCTTACCTAATGATCTTCCGAATGTGATTGTTAATTTTAAAAAAAATTTATATTTAAATTTATTAATAAATTTAAAAAAATTTATCGATTGATATTTTTTAGAGTATTTATTTTATAGGAAAGTATGTATTTTTCTTTGTCTGATAATTTATTATCACTCATTTTTTTTTCTGCTTTAATAATACTATTTTTAATATAGTTTTGATTTATATCCTTTAATTCTTTTGCTGTTGATGTTAAGATTAAAAGACTATTGTTTACAAACTCTACCGTACCCTCCTCAACAAAAAAACTTTTTTCCTCATTATCTTTTATTTTTATAATCCCAGGCCTTAAGAAAGTTATAAGCGGAATATGTTCTTTTAAAATACCCATTTCGCCCTCATAGGAGGGAATTATTACCTCGCTGGTCTCACTTTTTAATAGAGTCCCATCGGGTGAAATAATTTCAACTGTAAATTTCTCAGGCATTATTTGCTTTCTTTAGCTAATTTATCTGCCTTTTCTACTACTTCCTCTATACCACCAACCATATAAAAAGCTGCCTCTGGCAAATGATCATATTCTCCTTTGCAAATAGAGTCGAAGCCTTTTATAGTTGCATCCAAATCCACTAACTTTCCCGGAGATCCTGTAAAAACTTCTGCAACAAAGAAAGGTTGTGATAAAAATCTTTGTATTTTTCTTGCTCTAGCAACAGTTAATTTATCTTCCTCGGAGAGTTCGTCCATTCCTAGAATAGCAATAATATCTTGAAGAGATTTATATGCTTGTAAAATTTTTTGCACATCTCTAGCTACTCTATAATGCTCTTCTCCAACTACTCTTGGATCTAATATTCTTGAAGTAGAGTCTAACGGATCTACAGCAGGATAAATTCCTATTTCTGCGATTTGTCTTGATAATACTGTTGTTGCATCTAAGTGTGAGAAAGATGTAGCGGGCGCTGGGTCTGTTAAGTCATCAGCAGGAACATAAATGGCCTGAACAGAGGTAATAGAACCTTTGTCTGTAGAAGTAATTCTTTCCTGCAAATTACCCATATCTGTAGCAAGTGTTGGTTGATATCCAACGGCTGAAGGAATTCTTCCTAATAGAGCTGATACTTCCGAACCGGCTTGAGTGAATCTAAATATATTGTCTACGAAGAATAAAACGTCTTGACCTTCTTTATCTCTAAAATATTCGGCAACCGTCAATCCAGTTAAAGCAACTCTTGCTCTTGCTCCTGGGGGTTCATTCATCTGTCCATAAACAAGTGCTGCTTTTGATCCTTTTCCATCGGTTTTTATTACTCCTGACTCAATCATTTCATGATACAAATCATTTCCTTCTCTAGTTCTTTCGCCGACACCTGCAAAAACTGAAAATCCTCCGTGTGCTTTTGCAATGTTATTAATTAATTCCATGATCGTTACTGTTTTTCCAACTCCGGCTCCACCAAATAATCCAATTTTTCCACCCTTCGCATATGGTGCTAAAAGATCGATAACTTTTATGCCTGTAACTAATTGTTCAGTTTCAGTTGCTTGATCAGTAAATTTTGGAGCTGCTCTGTGTATTGGCCATTTTTCTTTTGTCTTAACTTCACCTTTTTCATCTATAGACTCACCAACAACATTAATAATTCTTCCTAGTGTTTCAGGACCAACCGGCACACTTATCGGCGCTTCAGTATTTATGACTTCATCACCTCTTTTAAGACCTTCTGTTGCGTCCATCGCAATTGTTCTAACATCGTTTTCTCCTAAGTGCTGAGCAACTTCTAAGATCAGTTTATTTCCTGAATTGTTTACTTCCAAGGCTGTATAAATTTCCGGTAAGTCAGACTCAAAATTTACGTCAACTACTGCACCAATGATTTGTGTTATTTTTCCTTTTTTGCTCATAATTATAAACTTTCTGCTCCTGATATAATTTCTATTAATTCTTTTGTAATAGAGGCTTGTCTGCTTCTATTATAATCAATTGTAAGTTTATCGACTAAATCTCCAGCATTTCTCGTTGCGTTATCCATCGCCGTCATTCTTGATCCTTGTTCACTTGCTGCATTTTCAAGCAGAGCTTTGAAAACTTGAGTTGAAATATTTTTTGGTAACAAGTCCTCTAAAATTTCATCTTCTTCTGGTTCAAACTCATATGAAAAGTTTTCGTCATTGTTTTCTTTTAAATTTTTTGTCTCTGCTGGAATTATTTGTTGAGCTTGCGGTATCTGTGTAATTACATTTTTAAAATTATTGTAAAATATAATACATTTATCAAATTTATTTTGATTGAATAAAGATATTATTTCTTTTCCTACCTCATCCGCTTCGTTAAAGCTTATGTTTTTTTTATCTTTAAAACTGAATTTTTTAATAACATATTTTCCATATTCTCTTTTAATTTGATCATGTCCTTTCGAACCAACTGTAATAATATTAAGTTCTTTTCCTTCACCTAGAATTTTTTTAAAATTAGTCTTAGCTAATTTACAAATATTTGAATTAAATCCTCCGCAAAGCCCTCTGTCAGCAGTTAAAACTACACACAAATACTTTTTATCTTCTCCTGTTCCGACTAATAGTTTTGGGGCGTTTTGAGGGTCATTAATGGATTTAGTCAAATTCAATATTATATTTTGCATTTTTTGACTGTAAGGTCTGCCTTTCTCTGCGCTTTCTTGAGCTTTTCTTAGTTTAGCAGCGGCAACCATCTTCATTGCCTTAGTAATTTTTTGCGTAGATTTTACACTTTTAATTCTTTTTTTTAGATCATCTAAACTAGGCATTATTTTTTCTTATATTCCTCTATAATTTGTTTTAATTGATTTTCTGTATCTTCATCTAATTTTCCAGATGATTGAATTGCTTCAATAATTTCTGGTTTATCATTTTTGACTTTTTCAATTATATCTTTCTCAAATCTCTTAATTTTTCCTAAATCAACGTCATCCAAATATCCTTTTACTCCAGCAAAAACTGAGATTACTTGTTCTGCAACAGTCATTGGGGAGTATTGGTCTTGTTTTAATAATTCTGTTAATTTTGCTCCTCGATTTAATAGCTGTTGAGTAGAAGCATCTAAGTCTGATCCAAATTGAGCAAAAGCTGCCATTTCTCTATATTGAGCAAGTTCTAATTTGATTGAGCCAGCTACTTTTTTCATCGCTTTAGTTTGTGCTGCTGATCCTACTCGCGATACTGATAAGCCAACGTTAACTGCAGGTCTTATTCCTTGGTTAAATAATTCAGTTTCTAAAAATATTTGTCCATCAGTAATAGAAATTACATTTGTAGGAATATAAGCAGAAACATCGCCTGCTTGTGTCTCAATAATTGGTAATGCAGTTAATGATCCCCCTCCATTAGCGTCACTTAATTTTGCAGATCTTTCTAAAAGTCTACTATGAAGATAAAAAACATCACCAGGGTAGGCTTCTCTTCCTGGAGGTCTTCTAAGTAAAAGTGACATTTGTCTGTATGCTACTGCTTGTTTTGACAAGTCATCGTAGACTATTAAAGCATGCATTCCATTATCTCTAAAATATTCACCTATCGTGCAGCCAGTATAAGGAGCTAAAAACTGAAGTGGCGCAGAGTCTGATGCTGTTGCAGCAACTATAGTTGTGTATTTAAGTGCGCCTGCTTCTTCTAAAGTCTTTGTTATTTGAGCTACAGTTGAACGTTTTTGTCCAATTGCCACATAAACACAATAAAGTTTTTTCTTCTCGTCAGAAGACTCATTAATTTTTTTTTGATTAATAATTGTATCAATTGCGACTGCGGTTTTACCTGTTTGTCTGTCACCAATAATTAATTCTCTTTGGCCTCTTCCTACAGGTATAAGTGAGTCGATAGATTTTAATCCTGTCTGCATTGGTTCACTTACAGATTGTCTTGGAATTATACCTGGGGCTTTTACTTCAACTCTTTTTCTTTCTTTTGAAGAGATAGCTCCTTTTCCATCTATTGGATTTCCTAAACCATCTACAACTCTTCCTAATAATTCTTTTCCAACTGGAACATCAACAATTGCATTGGTTCTTTTAATTGTATCACCTTCTTTAATTTTTCTATCATCTCCAAAAATTACAACTCCAACATTGTCATTTTCTAAGTTTAGAGCCATACCTTTAGAGCCATCTTCAAACTCGACCATCTCTCCGGCCTGAACATTATCCAAACCGTAAACTCGCGCTATTCCATCACCAACTGATAAAACTTTTCCAATTTCTGAAACTTCAGCTTTTTCACCAAAATTTTTAATTTGATCTTT
>ENA-OSEY01001681-OSEY01001681.1-marine-metagenome-genome-assembly--contig:-NODE-1681-length-14998-cov-3.181556_pt1 | contig 14998 bp, 7 predicted proteins | sample MGYA00248465_ERZ534230 | MGnify/ENA primary metagenome ERZ534230 (study PRJEB26409, sample SAMN06344110) | marine metagenome | isolation source: Sea water from surface | place: Atlantic Ocean:Southern...
CTTAAAAATAAAGGGAAAGAACTTGACATCAATGAATACAAAAAATTCTTAAAAAAAATTGGTTATTTAATAGATGAGGGACAAGATTTTAAAATTGAAACTAAAAATGTAGATGATGAAATAACAAGTATTGCTGGTCCACAATTGGTAGTTCCAATTATGAATGCAAGGTATACCCTTAATGCAGCTAATGCACGCTGGGTAAGTTTATATGATAGTTTGTACGGAACTGACATAATTGAGTCAGAAGAAGGAGGAAGTGAAAGATATGATCCTAATCGAGGCCAAGAAGTAATCAAATATGTGAGAGAATTTTTTGACAATTATATTCCTATAGATGGAACGAGTTGGAAAAATATTGCTGGTCTAAAAATAGTGAATAAAGAATTAATCATATCAAAAGATGATTATGAGTATAAATTAAAAGATAATAATAAATTTATAGGTCATAGAGGAGATGCGACTAAACCAGAGGCAATTATATTACAGAATAATAAACTTCATTTTGAAATAATTATTAATCCTAGAGCATTTAGTGCTGCTCATGATATTGCTGGAATAAGTGATGTTATAGCTGAGTCAGCAATTTCAACAATCTGTGATAATGAAGATAGTGTTGCAGCCGTTGATGCCGAAGATAAAGTTGCCTGTTATAGAAATTGGCTTGGTCTAATGAAAGGTGATCTCAAGGTTCAATTTGAAAAAAAAGGTAAAACTTTAGAGAGAAAGTTGAACCCTGATAGAAGTTACATTTCAAAAGATGGAAAAGGTCTTAAATTACATGGGAGAAGTTTGTTATTGATAAGAAATGTCGGTCATTTAATGAAAAATTCATCAATAATATTAAAAGATGGAAGTGAAGCTCCTGAAGGAATTATGGATGCATTTATAACAACGGCTGCTGCTATTCATGACTTAAATAAAAAAAGAAATTCAAGAACTGGGTCAATTTATATTGTTAAACCAAAAATGCATGGTCCAGATGAGGTAGCTTTTGCATGTAAAATTTTTGCTGCTGTCGAGCAAGCTCTTGACCTTGAAGCGGGTACAGTAAAAATTGGCATTATGGATGAGGAGCGAAGAACAACAGTTAATCTTAAAGAGTGTATTAGAGCTGCTCAAGACAGAGTAATCTTTATTAATACTGGTTTTTTAGATAGAACTGGAGATGAAATTCATACCTCCATGGAAGCCGGACCTGTTGTCCCCAAAAGAATCATGAAACAACAAACCTGGATTAATGCTTACGAGGATTGGAATGTGGATGTTGGGTTAAGTTGTGGGTTAAAAGGCAAAGCTCAAATTGGAAAAGGTATGTGGCCAATGCCTGATGAGATGTTGGAAATGTATCAAGTAAAGATTGGACATCCAAAATCAGGAGCCAATTGCGCATGGGTGCCATCACCAACTGCAGCAACAATTCATGCTATGCATTATCATGAAATTCTTGTTAGTGATCAGCAGACTGAGATTCAAAAGAGAACGCATGCATCTCTGGATGACATACTCCAAGTTCCCTTGATGGATAGCATTGAGGAGTTAACTGATAAAGTGATTCAAGAAGAGCTTGATAATAATGCTCAAGGCATCTTGGGTTATGTTGTGCGTTGGGTAAATCAAGGTGTTGGATGCTCAAAAGTCCCTGATATTAATAATATTGGTTTAATGGAAGATAGAGCAACTTGCAGAATTTCATCTCAGCACATTGCAAACTGGCTTCACCATAAGATCGTCTCAGAGGATGAGATTATTCAGTCCATGAAAAAAATGGCTGAAATTGTTGATGGGCAAAATAGTGGAGATCCTGATTATCAAAACATGGCTCCTGATTTTGATAATATCGCATTCAAAGCAGCAGTTGACTTAGCAATCAAAGGAAGAATTCAACCCAGCGGATATACTGAGCCTATTCTTCATTCGGAAAGACTCAACTTTAAATCATCATGAGTGCCTACTGGATCACTAGATGTCATATTCTAGATCCTGAAATTTATAGTAAATACCTTGAATTGGCTGGGCCGGCAATAATCAAGCATGGTGGTAAGTTTTTAGTTCGCGGAGGTAATCAAACTGAAAAAGAGGGTGAAGGTTTTGAGAGAACAGTCTTAGTTCAATTTGACTCACTCGACCAAGCCCAGCGCTGTTATGAATCAGATGAATATGCTGCCGCTCTTCAATTCTCAAAAAAATCATCTGAGAGATTGGTTGTCCTTGTTGATGGTGTTGATGTTTAGAATTTTTAATCAAAGTCTGCTGATTGCGATCTTATTTATACCTTTTCTAACTTCGAACTTGGGTGCGCAAGATACTGAAGAATTTTTTTCTAGACCCGCACCTAATTATCCTTCTCATGATCCATTACTCGGATGGATTGATTCAAGAAATTCCCTAACTTTGAATGGAAAGTGGCATTACATAGTTGATCCTATGAATAACGGACTTCCCGAAGAGTCTTTCTTTGGGGGATTTCCAGCTAATAAAACTCAAAAAAATAATCTTGAGAGAGTTGAGTTTAGTTTTGAAGATGCTGAGACAATGAATGTTCCTGGGGATTGGAATTCACAAAATGAAAACTTATTTTTTTATCGAGGACCTGTTTGGTTTTATAAAAAATTTAATTATTCACTTCAACCCAATGAACTAGTTCATCTCTATATAGGCACCAGTAACTTTTCAACAAAAATCTTCATCAATGGCGAGATAGTAGGAGCATTTAATTCAGGATACACAGCCTTTAATTTTGAGGTTTCAAAGTATCTTAAAAATGGAGATAACTTCATTATTATTCAGGTAGATAATACTTTGTCAGCTGATAGCGTACCAACGAAAAAAACTGATTGGTGGCCCTACGGAGGAATCCTCGGTGATGTTCAATTAATTTCAACTCCAAGGACATTTATACAAAATGCCAATTTGCAGTTAAGCGACATATCTTCAAACGAAATTAAGTTAACAGTTCATTTAAATGAGCCCGTAAGTACAAAGGTAAACCTATCAATTCCTGAGTTGGGCATAGACCTAGATTTTTTCTCTGACAATGAAGGATCAATTAATCAAAAGATAAGTTTGAATAATCTTATATTGTGGGATGTCGGATCACCAAAACTCTATGATGTGGTTATTAGTACCGATAGAGATGCTATCTCCGACAGAATTGGGTTTAGGCAAATCAAAGTAATCGATGAAAAGATTTTACTTAATGGAAAGCAAATCAAGTTAAAAGGTATATCAATGCACGCAGAACCTATTGGAGAAGAGGGGTTTGCATTTTCTAAACAGCATTTTAAAAACTTACTTAATATTGCTCAGGATTTAAAATTAAACTTTATTAGGGCCTCTCACTATCCCTATACAAGATATATTTCGCAATTATGTGATGAACTTGGGATCCTTCTCTGGGAGGAAATTCCGGTTTACTGGAATATCAATTGGTCAAATGCTGAAACAAAAACTAGCGCAAAAACGATGTTAACTCAGATGATTCATAGAGACTGGAACCGTGCTTCAGTCATTATTTGGTCAATTGGCAATGAGACTCCTTTTTCAGATGCAAGGATGGATTTTATGATTGACCTTAAAGAGACTGCAGAGGGATTAGATTCATCTAGATTGATTTCCGCTGCATTGCTATCGGGTAGTGTTGAACAGTTCCGCTCCTTAACCTACTTTCTTGCTAAAGAAGGACTTAAGCATAGTTTTGTAAGCGACTATGAAAAGGCTATTTTTAAACAAATAGTCTCGCAGCTTCAACCTTTATATGGCTCAATGGATACATTTAGAATTAATATCAAGGATCCTCTTGCTGAGCATTTAGATATCATCGCATATAACGAATATTTTGGTTGGTACTATACATCTTTTATTGTTGATCAGCTTGGGGTTGAGGAGTCGACATTAAGAAAACTCATGTTTAAATTAATGCCCTCTATAAAAATTGAATCTCAATATAAAAAGCCTATTCATTTATCTGAGTTTGGGGCGGGTGCAAAAAGAAATTTTAAGGCTGACGGCGGCATTTGGTCTGAAGAATACCAGGAGGATGTTTATCGACATCAACTAGAAATGATTCAAAACAACGATCAAATTCAAGGTTTAAGCCCTTGGATTTTAAAAGATTTTAGATCAATGATGAGACCTCTTGCCGGTGTACAAGACTTTTATAATAGAAAAGGTCTTGTAGATGAGGACGGTAAAAAGAAAAAAGCTTTCAAGGTTTTACAACAGTTTTATCAGGATGAGTGGGAGTAATAAAAAAAACTTAAACTTTTTTTAAAAAACCTCTTGACGATTTCTAGAAGAGGAGTAATATAAATCTTACCTAACGAAACCGACTAGGGACCAACTGCAGACGGAGAACTAGAGAGAATCGAAAGGAAGAGTCCGAAGGGCGAAAGCGTTATAAAGAGTTAACGATAAAAAATAGCTTTATAACCCACCAAGAGGAAAAGAGAGAATCCTCAAGGAGCTTAAGAGAATCTCACTTAAGACCCCTTCGAAACTCGGATTAGAAGACAGAGCCTCGGCTCTGTTTTTTTTTGTTAATTTTGTCTAAACAATCATTCATTAACCCCTCTAATTTAAATATCTAAGAGACTCTCTTATAATTATTTCTGATTTAAATTCCTTTGAAACAGTTTCTTCAGTTAATCCATCAAACTCACCAATAAGTAATTTTGCTGCATGAAGAGCCATCTCGATAACAGGTTGTTTTACGGTAGATAAAGAAGGCCATACTTGCTCTGCTGTTGGTGAATCATCAAAACCTACGATAGAAAGCTTTTCGGGAATAAGAATTTTTTTCATTTGAGCTGACTTCATAACTCCTGCTGCCATTGAATCATTACTAGCAAAAATAGCAGATGGGTGTTCAGATGATGAGAATATTTTTTCCCCAGCTTGAAAACCAGATTCAAATGAGAAATCCCCCTGAATAATCCAATCAAAATTTCTCTCAAGTGAATAATCATCCATCGCATTAATGAATCCATTAAATCTTAGGCTTGATGCTGAGTGCATTCCATGCCCTTTGACGAAACCAATTTTTTTATGACCAAGACTAATAATTTTTTCAGTCATTTCATAACTTGCATCATAATCATTTGAGGATACATATGGTGAAGAAACTTTCTTGGTACTTGGAGCAATAATCGAGTAGTAGATATTCGCATGCTCCAAGTTGTTAAGAAAATCATCCATATCACTAAGAGGAGGAGTCACTATAAGACCATCAATTTTAAAATCTTCTACAAAATTAATAATTGAATTTGAAAGGTTTTTATCTTCATAGTCGCATTCTTGAAGAACTAAGTTATATCCTGTTTTTTTACAGACTTGAAGAATTCCATTTTGAATGTCAGCTAGATAAGATTTATTTGGATTGTCATACAACAAAGCAATCATATAAGATCTTTTTGATCTTAGGCTTTGTGCACTTTTATTTGGTTTAAAACCGAGCTTTTTAATAGATGCTAAGACTTTAGATTTCGTTGCTTCTGCAACATTTTTTTCATTATTAATAACTCTTGATACGGTCTTAATTGAGACACTTGCATGATTTGATACATCTTTTATGGTAACCGACATTATTTTTCCATTACGTTGTTAATCATACTATTTAATGCTAATTTACTTACTTTGACAACGATATCTATTTTATATCGTTTTTTAAGGATGAAATTTGTACTTTAACAACTTAGATTTTTTAATTCTTGGCATATATTGCGTAGTCATTATTTCAATTGCTCAGTATGTATCTAGAGGAGTTTCGGGATCAGTAAAGACTTCTGAAGATTACTTTTTGGCTGGAAGATCACTGCCATGGTGGGCTATTGGAGCTTCATTAATTGCTGCAAATATATCTGCAGAGCAGATTATTGGAATGTCTGGTCAAGGCTTTGTTGTAGGCATGGCTATTGCCACTTATGAGTTAACTGCTGCAATTGCTTTAATTGTGATGGCTAAATATTTCCTACCATTATTTTTAGAGAAAAAAATCTATACCATGCCTCAATTCCTTGAGCAGCGTTTTGATAAGCGTGTCAGTCTAGTTTTATCATTCTTTTGGCTTGCGGTTTATATTTTTATAAATTTAACCAGTGTTCTATGGTTGGGGTCTTTGGCAATTAATTCGTTAACAGGATTGGACTTATTTTATGGTTTAGTTTTTTTAGCTTCTTTGTCACTAGCTTACTCTTTATGGGGTGGATTAAGGGCAGTTGCTATGACGGACATTATTCAGGTAGCTCTTCTTATTTTTGGTGGACTAGCCGTTTCCTACATTGCACTGGTTCAGATCTCAGATAATCAAGGTTTTATCGCAGGTTTTTCAGAGGTTTATGCAAGAATTCCTGAAAAATTCGATATGATTCTTTCTAAGGATAACCCAGCTTATAGTGACCTACCAGGAGTTTGGGTTCTTGTTGGAGGATTATGGATTGCCCATTTTGCATACTGGGGTTTTAATCAGTACATAACTCAAAGGGCACTAGGTGCTAAATCTTTGCCTGAGGCTCAAAAGGGCGTTATGTTTGCAGCATTTTTAAAAATACTTATGCCTCTAGTTGTTGTTTTACCCGGAATCTGTGCAGTAATTATCTATCCTGATCTTGAAAAATCTGATCAAGCCTACCCAATGATGATGTCGTTGTTGCCAAATGGGATTTTAGGATTAACATTTGCAGCATTAGTTGCTGCAATAGTCTCTTCATTAGCATCTATGACAAACAGTATTAGTACAATTTTTACCATGGATGTATATAGAAGTTTTGCACCCAAAAAGGCATCTGAGCAAAGGCTAGTGAATATTGGAAGAAATGTTGCATGGGTTTCTCTTGTTATTGCTGTTTTTTGCGCTCAACCCTTGTTGGGAAGTATGGAATCAGCATTTCAATACATCCAAAATTTCACAGGGTTTTTTACACCTGGAATTTTAGTTATATTTTTAGTTGCATTGTTTTGGAAAAAAGCTACCACTTTAAGTGTTCTTGTTGCTGCTATCGTTTCACTTTTTCTATCTTTGGGTATTTTCTTGGTATTTCCTGAATATCCATTCATTCATAGGATGGGGGTAGTATTCATTGTTTCTGGATTTAGTTGTTATATGACAGCTCTTATTCAGGGCTATCAAAATCAAGAAAAAGCAATCGACATTAACGGAATCAGTTTTAAAACTGAAAGTTCTTTTAACATCGGAACAGGATTAATTATTTTAATTCTGTTCATAATTTATTTACTTTTATGGTAATTAATCCAACTAAAAATAGTAAAGAAAAGGCTCTACTTATTGATATTGGTGGAACCAACATAAGGACATGCAAAGCTTATATTGGTGATAAAAAACTGCATGATCCACTTAAAAAAAGCATTAGTTGTTTAAAGGATTTCGATTCCTTAGTAAAAGCATATTTAAGTGAAGATCCTGATGTTAGGCATTTAGTAATATCAGTTGCAGGACCAAAATTTAATAATTCGATCACTATGACAAATCGAGATTTTAAAATTAATGATAAAGATATTCTAAATAAATTTGATATTGATACTTGTGAAATACTTAATGACTGGGAATCAATTGGCCATAGTCTAAGACTATTTAATAACGAAGATATAAATTTCATAAACGATGGTTCTTCATTTAATAATGTAGCCTTGATGATTGGTCCAGGTACTGGTTTAGGTGCTGCAATTGTAATAGATAATAATATGGTTCTACCCACTGAGGTTGGAAATACAAGCAGTATGTTAAGTGGTCTATTAAAAGATATTGATATACATAACCCCGATAGTTTTAATGTTGTTGAAGATTTAATTTCCGGAAAGGGTATTGAGAGAATTTATTCTCATCTAGCTTCAGACAATAAATCACCTGAAGAAATTATTGAGCTATGCAGAGATAAAGATAGATTTGCCAAAGAAACAATTGAGCTATTTATTGACTCAATGGCATATCTCTTATCAGAATTAGCTCTGACTTATTTGCCTGGAAAAGGAATATTTTTAGCTGGAGGCCTAGCCAGGTCGCTTCAAGAATTTATTTATTCTGAAAATTTTATGAAGAATTTTTTAAGAAATAGGAGATCAATGCATGTCGATTTATTATCTGAAATTCCTATCGGGATTATTCAGAAACAGATGACTTGCTTGCATGGAAATTTAGCTTTTTTATCAGATAAGTTAAGAAGCTAAATAATGTGGTGCACTAGTTTTAACTTACTTACATGCACTTTAATAAAATGATATAATTTTATGACAACATTGTCATTATTCAGGGGAAAAGAATATGAGTTTTAGAAAATTAACCACATTCTTTGGTGTTTTTCTTCTATTAGTTCCACAAGTTTTTGCTCAAGACACAGCTTCAGATGAATCTGTAGATGAGATTGAAACCGTTGTGGTTACTGCAACCAGAAGAGAAACAGACATTATGGATACTCCGCTTGCGATATCAGCAATTACGGATGAAGACCTCGTTAAGTATGGCTTATCTAATATTAAAGATTTAAGCTATGCGATTCCTGGTCTCTCAATCCAAAATTCTACAGATACAAATGCACCCATTATTACTTTAAGGGGTGTGAGATCTAATAACGTGACTGAGGTGGGTGACCCTGCTGTTGGTATTCACGTTGATGGTATCTATGCTCCAAGGCCTCAAGCCGCGGCAGCTTTGATGTTTGATTTAGAGAGAGCTGAATTACTCAGAGGGCCTCAAGGAACTTTATACGGTAGGAACTCAATTGTTGGAACCTTAAACATTATTACTGCTAAACCTAATTTAGAAGTCCAAGGCGGTTCGGTAACCTTGGAAAGAGGTAGGTTCAATCAGGAAGCAATTAGAGGTCATTACAATCTACCAATTAATGACAGATTTGCTCTTAGATTTGCATTTATGGATGAAACTAAAGATTCATATTTAACTGGTTATTATGATGGTTCACAGCCAGATTGGAGATGGGTGCCAGATAGTGTCAGAGCACAATACACTCCTATTACAGATCAATCGCAGAAAGTGACTGGTACTGATTATCAGTGGTATCTTGGTTGTCAAAGCTGGCAAGCTGGATGCTGGGCTGATCCAGGTTGGCAATTAGGTCTTCCCCAGACTAAAGTAAAGGCTGATCCTGAAGATTTTTATAACAATATTGATAACAGCGCATTCAGATTATCAGCACTTTATGTGATTGATGAAACAAGTGATTTAAACGTTTCAGTCGAGAGGTACAACGATGATGGTGCCGGTTGGACTAATGTTTATTCTTGTGAGCAGATGAGAAATAGAACTGGAAGATTGATGGGAGATCCAGCAGTTTATCCAGCAAATACCTGTACCGACCTCCAAGGAACAGAAGATAGATATACAGCGTATGTCAACGTTCCAGGAAAAATTTCAATGAACATTGACTCACTAAGAGTTATCTATAACAAAGATCTTGGGGACTATGAACTAAGTGCGAAATTAGGTAGCCAAGTATTAGATCAATACTCACAGTTTGATATCGATGGCGCAGCAAATGCTGGCTACAATATGACTTTTGTAATCGAGGACTATACAGCTAAGTCAACAGTTCTTGATGTGGAATTAAAAAATAAATCTGAAGACCTTGCATGGGTTATTGGTGCTTTCTACATGAAAGAGGATAACGATATGCTTGCATTTTTCTCAGCAACATTTAATGGCGATGACATTTTTGACCAACCTAACAGAGAGATTGAATCTACTGCAGTTTTTGGTCAAGCGACCTATAAAATCAATGACAAGTTATTTGGAACCATTGGTATTAGGTACACAGAAGATGAAAAATCTGATGTTGGTGGAAAAAACTGGTCTTGCTCAGTTTGGAATAGCTGTTTTCCATCTACAGAAATTTGGGGCAACAGATTCTCTTTCTTGCCTAACCTAAATGCTCTAGCACCTAATTTTCATATAGCAGGTGGCCAATATGCTGGTGTTAATTGTGAAGCTGGCGGCGGCCCATACGGCGGCGGTCCTTACTTTGGTGGAACTGGCTGTATGGTTCAAAGTACTTCAAATGATGTTGCTGCAAGTTACGATAGCACTGACTGGAGACTAGGTCTTGATTATGATGTAAGCGATAACGCTTTTGTTTATGGTTATGTAGCAACTGGTTTTAAATCAGGAAGTATTACAGACGTATATGTAAGGGGTGAAACAACATTGCATCCTGAAGGACCTGGTTCAGTTGTGAATACATCTTATGGCCCAGAAGAAGCGATTACTGCTGAAATTGGTTATAAGGGAAGATTCTTAAACAATACTCTTAATTTTTCAGCTAACTACTACTTTACCGAGTATGACGGTAAACAGTTCACAGGTAACGTTCCTGTGGACGTTGTAACTGCTACTGAATACAACAGAGAAACAGAGCAAGTCGAAGAAGTTCAAAATATTGTAACTATTTGGGGTACTCAAAACTTTGGTAAGCAAGAAATGAGTGGACTTGAATTAGAATTTGATTGGATTGCCTATGAGGGTGGCAGACTTTCTGGTTGGGCTACTTTTATGGATACAGAAGTTGTTGATGACTACATTACTCAATGGTACTACGGACAAGATGCTCAATTCGGTAGAGCAGACTATGCACAATCCATTGCAAATGTTCCTGAAAATGCTGTGAACTTGAAGGGCAATGAAGCCCCATACTCACCCGATGTTGCTGTAACTCTTAACTACGAGCATACATTCAACCTTGGTGCTTATGGTCAGCTAGTTCCATCTGTTAAAGTTCATTGGCAATCAGAAGACTACCTTTCAATATGGAATGCCGACAAGCATGTTAACGATGCTGGTGGTTATGGTACTGGTTTCTCAGGCAATGGAGATTATGTTGATCTTCCAGGATACTTTGCTGATCCGGTTGAGCAGTTCGGTGATAACAGAGACTCATGGCACATGATTGATTTTGTTCTTACCTACAGACCAGCTGGCAATGCAAGCTGGTATGCTCAGGCTTTTGTATATAACCTTGAAGATGAGGAGATTGCTTGGTTTAGAGCTGTTGAAGCTGGTCAACCAAGAGGTTCTTACTCAGCTCCAAGACAATACGGAATCAGAGTAGGGTATTATTGGTAAGATTGAACTTACTTTAAACTAACAAAGCGCTTTTTAGCGCTTTGTTTTTTTATAAGAGAGGAATTTATGAGTTTAAGAAAATTATTTTTATTAACCTTTGTTTCAGGGGTTGTTCTTGCAGATCAATGCTTTGATACATCCAACGAAGATAAAATCTTTATAAATTCACTTATCAATAAAATGACGGTTGAGGACAAAGTTGGCCAAATAGTTCAAGGAGACTTAGATTTTGTAACTCCTAGGGACTTAGAGAGGTATCGATTAGGCTCTGTATTAAATGGTGGTAATACTTCACCCAATAAGAACCAATATGCATCTGCTGATGAATGGAAAGAGCTTTCCAGAGCCTTCTATGAGGCATCCCCAAGTGTTGGTGGAATAAAGATCCCATTTATTTGGGGTACAGATGCAGTTCATGGACACAATAACTTAATCGGAGCAACCATATTTCCTCATAATATTGGTCTTGGAGCTACGAGGAATCCTGAATTAATGAAAAAAATTGGATCTGCTGTTGCATTAGAGGTTCTATCGACTGGAGTTGTATGGACATTTGCACCTGCTCTATCTGTGCCAAGAAATGATAGATGGGGACGAACTTATGAGGGTTTTGCTGAAGAGCCTGAGTTAGTTGGTCAGCTTGGAAGTGCATTTGTTAAAGGTTTGCAGGGAGAGGGTGATGAATTCCTAGATGAGAATCATATCTTAGCCACATCAAAGCACTTTGCAGGTGATGGTGGAACCTTTGATGGTATTGATCAGGGTGATGTGAGGCTTTCAAAAGAGGAGTTTTATTCTTTGCATGTTTCACCATATACACCAGCAATTGATGCTTGCACTCAAACAATCATGTCTAGCTTTAACTCATTTCAGGGTAAGAAATTGCACGGTGATAAGAGTTTACTAACTGACTTGCTTAAAGACGAGATGGGCTTTGATGGTTTTATTGTTGGGGATTGGAATGGCCATGGTCAGGTTAAGGGATGTTCAAATGAGAGCTGTCCAGAGGCATTCAATGCGGGTGTTGATATCTATATGGCGCCCGATAGTTGGAAAAATCTTCATAGGAACCTAATCAGACAGGTAAATTCAGGAGAGATCTCAACTGAAAGATTAGACAATGCAGTTAGAAAAATTTTAGAAGTAAAGCTTCGCTTGGGATTATTTGAAGATAGGAAGCCTCACGAATTTCAAGAAAACTACCTAGGAAAAGATTCTCATAGAGATATTGCAAGACAGGCTGTAAGAGAATCTTTGGTTCTGCTTAAAAATAATAATAATCTTTTGCCTCTCAATCCCAGCTTGAAAATTGGTGTTATGGGTGCCGCAGCTCAGGAGATTAGATATCAAACGGGTGGTTGGACTCTTGATTGGCAAGGAAAAAACAATAAGAATTCAGATTTCCCAAATGTAAGGTCAATCTATCAGAGTATTCAAGCCTTTGTAAAAGATGCTGGAGGGACTATTGAGTTTTCCAAGAATGGTAGTTTTAATGAAAAACCTGACGTTGTGATAAGTGTTTTTGGAGAGGAGCCCTATGCAGAAGGTTTTGGTGATATACAAAATGTTGATTTTAAGGCAAACGATTCTGGCCACTTAAAAGCATTGGAAAAAGTGTCCAAAGATAATATCCCAGTACTTTCAATATTTATCAGTGGAAGACCATTGGTTGTGAATAAATATTTAAATCTTTCAGAAGCATTTGTTGCTGCATGGTTGCCTGGTTCAGAGGTTGACGGAATTTCAGAAGTCATATTTCAAAGAAATGGTAAAGTTAATTCTGATTTTTTAGGAAGGCTCACATTTTCATGGCCGAAAAATAAATACCAGTCTACATTAAATGTGGGGGATAAAAATTATGATCCACTCTTTGCTTTTGGATATGGATTAGATTATTCCTCAAAAATTAATGTGCCATACATACCCATAATGGATGAAGATAATTTACCAAATGAATTTGAAATATTTAGGGGCCAAGCACTTGGTTCAAATAAAGAGTTTGTCTCAAGCAGAGGAAAGGTTGAATTTATCGAAGAAAATCCATTTGTAATGGAAAATGGATCAGTCAAAGCATCTTTATTCCAATACAAAAAGCAAGATGATAGTAAGCTAATTGAATATGTAGAAGATGGTCTTTCAGGCTTTGGGATCACAGGAGAGCCGCTTAACTTGCTGTATTTAGAAAACCCCTACCTTGAAGTAGTAATGAGCTCAGATAATTCAGCACCGATATATTTAAATGTTGGGTGCGGAGATTCCTGTCAGGCAACAGTGGATTTAGGTAAGTTTTCAGGTGATTGGGAAACAAAAAATATTCCGTTCTCATGTTTTGACAAACAGGGCTTTGATAGGTCTAAGCTCACTATACGATCAATGTTCCTTTCTCCAGAGGTTACCGACTTCAAGATTCATACTGTTAAGATTAAATCCAACTTTTCCGGAAGAAGTATCAAAGGCTGTTAGACCTACCCTTGATAGAAATACTGAAACTTTAGATAGATTTGTGATGTGTATAACTGCAAGCTTCCACCAGGCTCACCATCGTTGAGAAACTGTGAACTACCAGCATAAAAAATAGTGTAGGGGTCAGGACTCCATTTAAATAAAGTTTCTAAGTAATAGTCATCAGAAAAATCATTTGATTCAATATTAACTTTAAACGAAAGATCATTACTAAAAGAATAATTAGTGGTGATCCTATCAACACTTCCGTTATAAAAGTCTTCACCTGATAGCTTGTCTTTTAACTGTATTTTTCTTTTGTTTAAAAATATTGATAAGTTGTCTGTAGGTCTTAATGCTAGAAATAGAGTGTAGTTTGCTTGGTCGCCAATTACCGGAATATCTTCGTTATAGGCGATTCGATCACCATAATCGGCATTTAGATTTATTCCCCAAGCCTCACTTGGAGAATAACCCAGCCATAATGAATCTCTAACCTGATCTTCATTAAACACATAATCTTTGAACTGTTCTTTCTTGAAAATTTTCCTTTCAATGTTTCCTCGCAAATTTATTGAAGTTTCAAATCTTGCACCAATCTCCATCATGTCTGAAATTTGATTACCTTCATAATCTGATCTTTCTCTTAAGATTATTCTTGGGCTCATCAATCGAAAGAAATTATTTGATCTGTACTGGCGAGAGTGCCAGAGATTAAGTTGTTTAAACCCAGTCTGACGAACGAAACCTACATCTGCTCTGTAATTAGGGGATATGTCTTCTAGTCTGGCACCCCATGTGTTTCCATCTCCCTCTCTAACAAATCTTATATTCTTTGCATCACCTCTAAAATTTTCTCCATCCATTGCATAAGTAATTCCATTTAAAGAATCTTCTGTTTCAAGAAAGTTATCATTTGATTCCTGCGTATATGACTTAGCAAAATCTAACTGCAGTCTATAAAGTTCTTGGAATCTTATATTTGCATCAACTTCCACAAGTCTGCCGTGACCACCCCTGTGATAGTCTCTGTTGGTCATTAATAATCCTATATTCGACTGATTCTCAAAATTTCTAACTGATCTTAAAATACTAACCTCGCTTTTTCCGGCATTACCTGAATAAGATTGATAGAGTCCTCCTGCAAGATATGGACTATCTGTATCTTGGGCGCGCATGAATAAAGAAGATGTTTTTTCACTCTGATTGATGAATTTGATTGCGTTCAAAGGATTATTAATTGACCTTGTATAAACACTATCTAAATCAGTATCAAGTAAATCAGTACCTTCTAAAAAGAAAGTTCGTCTCTCCTCTAATGAAACAGCAAAAGTTTCGTTTACTAAGATCTGAGCAGCATCAGCTTCAACTTGAGAGAAGTCAGGGTTAATTGTGTATTCAATTGTATTATTTTCATCAAGGTCTAATAAGCCACTAACACCAATTTCATAGTCGGGATTTTGATACTTT
>ENA-OSEY01001682-OSEY01001682.1-marine-metagenome-genome-assembly--contig:-NODE-1682-length-14997-cov-5.900000_pt1 | contig 14997 bp, 8 predicted proteins | sample MGYA00248465_ERZ534230 | MGnify/ENA primary metagenome ERZ534230 (study PRJEB26409, sample SAMN06344110) | marine metagenome | isolation source: Sea water from surface | place: Atlantic Ocean:Southern...
AACAAGATTTTAAGAAGCGACGGTGTCGCAGTAAGTATCTCAGTAACTGAGGGAACTCTTAGAACCAGTTTTACTACCGCTGGTGGTATAAAAGACGGTAACTGGGTGTTTGACTTTACAAAACAATAATAATTAACATTTTATAGTATTGATTAACCTCTCAAGTTGTTCACAAATTCTATGATTGAAGAAAGATATCAATTCTGCTTCGAATAGAGTAATTTTAGAGTTATAAGACTTAGAAATTAAATTTTATAACCTGATTAATATCAGGGTGAAGACTTTTTGCTACAGGACAATTCTCACCAACTTCCTTTAGTTTCTTTTTTTGAACTTCTGATAGGTCATTTTCCTCGAAGTCAAGTTCAACTCTTATCTCTTTTATTTTCCTAGGCTCGGCGCTCATAATCTTTGTGATTTTTGCAGTCGAATTTGGCATCTTGAACCCTCCTTTCTCTGCACATATTCCCATAACCGTAGTCATGCAACTGCATAGGGCTGAAGAAACCAAATCAGTCGGGGCAAAAGCTTCCCCTTTGCCATTATTATCAGTTGGGGCATCAGTAATAATTTTCTCTCCAGATTTCAGGTGAGTCGAAGAAGTCCTTAGCCCACCGACGTATGAATTTTCTATTATATGATCCATTTTTTTAATTTTATATTAATTAAACATAAAATATTTTTTTTTGTTTTTTTCAATCAAATAGAAAAAATTACGTTACAATACTACCTATGAAAATTATAAGGTATCTATTATTTACTTTTTTATTATCGACGTATTCAAATATGTCTGCTCAGAATTTTGATTATTTCGATACAGATAGAGAAGTGTATTGGGGTATCAACAAAAACTCTTGGGGAGGACTTTTTGGAGGGGGCGTCTTAAAATTCTCAAATAAGATTTCGGACAACATGTACAGTACTTTGGGATTCGAGCTTGTCAATATTAAGCACCCTAAGGAGAGTAAGTACTCATCTGCAATTGGTTACGGAAGGACTTTCATCTGGGGGAAGAAAAATTATTTATTTTCCATAAGGGGTCAGTACGGTAGAGAAATGATTTTATTTTCAAAAAAGGATGAGCAGGGAATTAGAATTAATGCTCAGATAGCAGCTGGACCATCTATCGGATTACAAGTACCTTATTACATAAAATACAGTAGAAATAACAGGATGGAAATTGAAAACTTCGATCCGAATACACAAACATTCAATAATGTCATAGGGTCAGCAAGTTTTTTTGAAGGTCTTGACGAATTAAAAATTAAACCTGGAATAAATATAAAGGCTGCAATTAATTTTGAATTTTCTCCTAGTAAATCGGCTACTGCTCTAGAAGTTGGATTTCTTGGTGATTTCTATCCAGGAGGAGTTAATATAATGCCCACAGCCAGAGAATATAGCTTTTATCCAACAGCATTTATAACCTTATTCTATGGAAGAAAGTATTAATTTTGATTTAAATTGCGAAAATGTCAGATACTAAAATAAAGGCACCAAGATTTAAGAAACCTAGCTGGCTCAGGGTCAAGCTACCTGTTGGCGAGGAGTATAAAAAAGTTAGGAAGACAGTTGACAAGTACAAGCTTCACACAATCTGTGAGAGTGGCAACTGCCCTAATATGGGTGAGTGCTGGGGTGCCGGTACTGCAACTTTTATGATTCTTGGGAACGTGTGCACAAGAAGTTGTACATTCTGTGCCGTAGCGACAGGTCGTCCACCTGAGTACGATGAGGAGGAGCCGATACGAGTAGCAAAGGCAATAAAGAAGATGGGTGTGAAGCATGCGGTCATAACTTCAGTGAACAGAGATGAGCTTAAAGACAGAGGGTCAGAGATTTGGTATCAGACAGTTCACCAAACAAAAAAATTATCACCAGAGACAACAATAGAAACATTAATTCCAGACGTAAGAGGCAACTGGGATGCTCTCTATAGAATGATTGATGCTGGGCAGGAAGTTGTTTCACACAATATAGAGACAGTGGAGAGACTGTACAAAAGAGTTCGTCCCCAGGCAAGATACGACAGAAGCTTGGAACAGATTAAACTTACTAAAGAATATGGAAAGAGGACAAAATCTGGAATTATGGTCGGGCTCGGAGAAAAGAAAGACGAAGTTCTTAAGACAATGGACGACATGGTAGAACATGGACTACACATATTGACCATAGGGCAGTACCTGCAACCTACAAAAATGCACATTGAAGTTGATGACTTTATAACCCCTGAAGTTTTTGAGATGTACAAAGAGGAGGGTTTAAGTAGAGGACTAAAGTACGTGGAATCTGGTCCGCTTGTTAGGTCTTCATATCATGCTGAGAGACACGTAAATGTTGAGATTTAAAATCTTATTATTTCTTCTTTTTTTAGTTTTAGATTTAGCCGCTCAGGTAAATACAACTAATATATCAATCGTCAGAGACAAGTGGGGCGTACCACATGTCTATGCTAAGACAGATAAGGAGGCTGCCTACGGACTGGCTTGGGCACATGCAGAAGATGACTTCAAAACAATTCAGAAAACATTTTTACCGGCCAAAGGCTTACTTGGTAAACTCGAAGGTGGGGGAGGAGCCGTTTTAGATTATGCAGTACATCTGCTTCGATCACGACAGGTTGCTGAGCGAGAACTTAAAAATTTATCTCCTGGAGGATTGAATGTTATTTATGGCTATTTGGAGGGATTAAATGCATATGCAAAGAAATATCCTGACGAAGTTCTTATTAAAAAATCTTTCCCATTATCAATTTACGATTACTTAACTGGACTTAATTTAATGCTACATCTTTTCTCAGATACTGGAGATGTAATCGGACAATTATTTAACAACAGAATTGAGCCTTTGGATGAGATGTCAGGTGTTGATAATATTGGAACCACAATTGGATCAAATGGCTTTGCATTTAAAAGCTCTAAGACAAAAGATGGAAAAACATATTTAAATGTTAACACGCACCAACCTCTTGAGGGACCATTTTCCTGGTACGAGGCTCATGTGAATAGCGATGAAGGTTGGAACATGCTCGGTGGTTTATTTCCTGGTCTACCACTTCCTGTTATAGGTACTAATGAAAATCTTGGGTGGACACATACATACAACTATCCAGACATGAATGATATATACCAACTCGTAATAAATCCTGATGATGATGAACTCTATCGAATTGATGGTAAATGGAAAAAATTTGAGATAGAGAAAGTAAGGCTCAAGGTTAAGATATTCCTAGGTATTAAGGTACCTGTAAAAAGAAAAATTTTGTGGTCAGACTTTGGACCAGTGATTAAAAATGATAAGGGTCACTTTGCCTTCTTCTCGCAGTCACTAAATAATATAAGCGCAATAGAGCAGTGGCTTAGGATGAATAAGGCCAGAGATTTTCAGGAGTTCGAGTCTGCACTAAAACTTTTAGGGATCCCAAGATTTAATATCGTCTACGCAGATATAGATGATAATATATTCTATATGAGCAACGCTAGGCTCTCAGTCAGAGATTCTCTAGTGGATTGGAGAGAACTTATACTAGGAGACCAGTCATCTCTTATATTGGATGAATATCATCCTTATGAGGACCTACCCAAAATGATCAACCCTACGAGTGGCTATATTTTTAATACCAACAATTCTCCTTTTAATTCTACTGCTGAATTCGAGAATCTGAAAGAGGAGGATTACAATTCTACTTTCAGTTTTATGGAGGAAGAAAATAATAGAAGCGTAAGGTTTATGGAGCTAATAGATGACTATGAAAAATTAAGCTATGAGGATTTTAAAGAAATTAAATACGACCAGCAGTATCCTGACTCCATCTTATACATTGGAAATATTAGCCAAATATTTGATCTTGATAAATCCGAATTTCCTAATTATGAAAATCTTATAGATCTAATCCAGAAATGGGACAGGAGAGGAGACATAGAAAATATTGGTGCAGCTCAGTGGAGTCTCTACTACAGTTATATGCTTGATGTTTTGTCAGAGAATGATCTAAATGTAAAAGATACCATAGATATTAAATTTCATTTAGATGCTCTCGAGAAGACAAAGGATCGTCTAATGAAAAACTTTGGAAAGTTGGATATTAGGCTGGGTGATATTCAAAGGCTTGTTAGGGGTGATAAGAGTCTTCCAGTATCCGGACTAATAGATATGATTGCTCCGACTTACTCAGTACCAATGGAGGGTGGAAAAGTAAGAGCTGTTTCTGGTGAATCTTATATTATGTTGATAAAATACTCTGAGGGTGGACCTGAAGTTGAGACGGTATTACCATATGGAAATTCATCAAATCCAAGTAGCCCACATTATACTGATCAGATGAAGATGTATACTGAAAAGAAGTTAAAAAAAATGTCTTTAGATAAAGATGAAATTTTATCTGAGGCAGTAAGGATATACAGTCCTAATTGATAATCCCTTTCTGTTTTTTTAAATTTTGAATTCTTCTAAAAGATTCATTGATTCTCAGAAGAGAGATGTCTCCATCTCTAACACCTTCCTCAATAATTGATATCACTTTTTCTGGTCTTACCTGGTCCTTATAAAGCTGGTTATTTGAGAATAGGAGTACGTCTACACCAGCATTTATTGCTAGTGTTACAGCTTCTTTTAAACCATAGTATTTTGTTATTGCACCCATCTGCATGTCATCTGAGAAAACAACACCTTCATAGTCTAAAAATTCTCTAAGAAGTTTCTGAATCATCTTATCCGAAAGAGTTGCAGGGAGCATTTTGTCATCAATTTTTTTGTTGACCACGTGGCTAGTCATTATCCCAGACACTTTATCTTCGATAATAAGTTTATGATACGGATAGAGTTCTTCTACAAGCCAGGTATCAGAAATATCAGTAAATTCTTTGTGTGTATCTGTGGATGAACTTCCGTGACCAGGGAAATGTTTTAGTACTGTGATTATTTCGTTCTCTTCGTGGGCTCTAATAAAATTTCTTGCGTGGAAAAAAACTCTGTCGCTATCTCTACCATAGCTTCTTTCAGCTCTGCTGATAAAATTTTCATCATTAATTTCTAAGTCTACTGTTGGCGCTAGGTTTACGTTGATTCCTAACTCTTTAAGAAGATCGCTTGTTAGCTTTGCATAGTAGTAGGTAGAATCTAAATTATTTCTATTACCTAAATACTTAGCGGTTTTAGTCTCATGGAAACCATATTGTGTCTTTAGCCTTGTCACGTTTCCTCCCTCCTCGTCAATTGCTACAAATGAAGGTATCTTAGATATTCTCTGTATCTCATCTACAAGTGCTTTTAGCTGGTTTTTTGATCTTTTTTTGGCTAGATTTTTTTCAAATAAAATTATTCCACCAAGGTGCATATTTTCATATGCCTCAAGAAGAGAATCTTCCTCAAGAACTTTTTGGGCGTCTTGAATACCAAATATTAGCATTTGGGATATTTTTATTTTGAGGGAATCGTACTGAGCTGTTTTCTCATATCCTTCTGCATTGGAATAGGATAGTATTATTAAGTTCAGTGTAAGTATTTTAAAAAATTTCATTTATTTCAATAATTTTTTTAATCAATCTAGTAAAAAAAACACCGTTGTATGGACCGTGCCAATTCATGGTGTAAGTCTCGTACTGGTTTATATCTTCTCTATCATACCATTTATCCTCAGTAATGTATCCGATATACCCCCCGTTGAAACTATTTATAACCAAATTTAGTTGATTATTTGAAATTGCTTTTTCTATTGGGACAATAAGTTCACCAGAGAAGTCACAAGGAGTGCTAACCATCAGGTTATCACCTACCCGTAGTAATGATAAATATTTTGGACTCTCTCCGACTAGGAGTTTAAAAATCCACGGTCTCACGATAATATTTTTTGACACTCTGAATGATTCCTCTCTAAGTTCAATATCTATTTTTTTGCTAATTAGTTTAGTCTCATATTTTGCTCCCATAATCCTAAATCCCTCATAAATTTTTTCGAATAAACCGTAACTTATCTCTTTTACTCTCATTTCTCCCTCCACAGATTTTGTTCGGGGGCTCATGCTACCAACTGCACCAGCACCATATACTGCAAAATCAATTTCTCTTGTCATCTCGAGCATTGAGGTGAGCCTACCGGGATAGTCTCCACTCAGATCCCTCTGCTTGTGTCCGTAGCACGTGGCGTGTGCAGCGTAAGAAAATATAGCGGCATTTTTTCCACTTTCTGTATTAATTTTTATTAGGCGTATGAATGGGTCATAAGTACCTATGCTATCTCCAACAAGTCTGTTAGTAACAAAATTGGATGCGTAAATCCTTCCGTATCCAATTCTTGATTTTTCTCTTTTGTAGTATGCTTCTTCAAGTGCAAGGATTGTTTTATTAGTTATAAATTCTAATATATCTTCGCTGTATTCGCCACCAAAAATTTTTCCAGCAAGACCTTCCAGGTATCCTCCAATGCTAGAATGAGTATGACTTGCGGTTAGGTATAGGTTGTCGACTTCAAAGGAAAGTTTATCTAGAATCTTTTGATGATCTAAATTTGGAGGGACTATCAACAGGTCCATAGAAACGTATGCCGCCTTTGTGATTTCGTTATCAAATACGACAGCTTTTACAAATATTGTGTCATCAACGCCCTCAAAATTTGCTCCCTTTCGAGCTCCGTATCCAGCTAGCGGGACCGGTTCTGTAGGAATTAAAGATTCTTTTGCCCAACCTACTTTTATGGTATCACCGTTGAGGGTATTTACAATATCATCCCTTATCTTATCAACGTTTTCAAGAGAATTGTAGTAGTACCTACTTCCCTCGAGGGGAGTCCTGTCAAGTGGTTTGAATACTACTGTAAGTAATGAAAATACGGAAAGTATTGCAACTGTAAATTTATTAAACATTAAATTTCGTGTTAAATTTGCCTAACTATACTATAAAATTATGAAATACATACTAATTATACTCTCTTTTATGTTCTCATTAGTCGCAATGTCACCAGTGGAGAACAGGAAAAAAAATAAAACAAAGACAATAGATTCTCTTCTTTTAGATATTGGAGAATGGAGAAATATCGGACCGTTCAGAGGTGGAAGATCTACTGCCTCAACAGGTATAACAGCAAATGACCAGGTTTACTACATGGGAACAACTGGAGGAGGGGTCTGGAAGACTGAAGATGCTGGCACAACTTGGTTCAACATATCTGATGGCTATTTTGAGACTGGGTCTGTTGGTGCCGTCGCAGTTTCAGAGAGCGATAATAATATAGTGGTAGTAGGTATGGGAGAGTCTCCGGTAAGAGGTGTCATGACGTCTTCTGGAGATGGAGTGTATAAGTCTCTAGATGCTGGTGAGACCTGGGAACATATTGGATTAGAAAATACTAAGCATATCTCGCAGGTACGAATTCATCCTAAAGACCCTGACATAATGTATGTTGCAGCACAAGGCAGTCCTTACGCAAGCACTGAAGAGAGAGGTGTATACATGACTACAGACGGCGGAGAAAATTGGGAAAAGGTACTATACGTAAATGGGTTTTCAGGTGTGAGTGACCTTGCCATGGATTATAACAATCCTCGTGTCCTCTACGCTGCATTTTGGGACCACCAGAGATTACCTTGGTACGTGAGAAGTGGAGGCAACGGCAGTGGTATATGGAAGACAGTTGACGGTGGAAAAACATGGAATAAACTAGAGGATGGGCTTCCAAATGCTTTGATGGGAAAAATTGGTGTAGCTGTCTCGAGAGCTAACTCTAAAGTTGTTTATGCAATTATTGAATCAGACGAGGGTGGTCTCTACAAGTCTGAGGACGCTGGAGATTCTTGGACACTTGTTAATGAAGACAGAGTTCTTAGGGCCCGTTCTTGGTACTACATGCATATTTACACGGACCCTTCTGATGAAAACTTGGTGTACGTACTTAATGCTCCGATGATGAAGTCAGTTGATGGGGGGAAGACATTTACAAATATAAGGGTACCACACGGTGATAATCACTACCTCTGGATTAACCCAGAAGACTCAGATATCATGATAAATTCCAATGACGGAGGATCTAATATCTCTTTCAATGGTGGAAGGTCATGGTCCACACAAAAGAATCAACCAACTGCACAGTTCTACAGGGTTAATGTTGATAACAGGTTCCCTTACTGGGTTTATGGCGGACAGCAAGACAACTCGACAGTTGCTATAAAGAGTAGCACATTCAGTAGTGGTATAAGCTGGAAGGATTGGATTGCTGGTGTTGGAGGATGTGAGACGGCCTACGTCGCATTTGATAAGGATAATCCTGTACTCATGTATGCCGGGTGCTATCAGGGTATAATTAGTGAGTATAATCTGGAGCTAGATAACAGTAAAAATATAATGGCGTATCCTTCTATGGGATTGGGTGAGCCTTCAGATGAGCAGAAGTACAGGTTTAACTGGAATGCTCCGATACTTGTTTCTCAACACGACAGCGACGTGATATATCACGCAGCTAATAAATTGCTCAAGTCGTCAGACAGGGGAATAAACTGGGAGGAAATAAGCCCTGACCTAACAAAAAATAAAAAAGAGAATATGGGACCTGGAGGTGGTCCAATCACCAACGAGGGTGCCGGAGGAGAGGTATATCACACAATTTATTATATAGCAGAATCACCCCACTCTAAAGATGTTATATATGCAGGGGCTGACGATGGACTTGTCCATATAACTACTGACGGAGGTAAGTCTTGGAAAAATATTTCGCCAGAACTGGAGGAGGGCATGATTAACTCTATAGACGTCTCGCCTCATGACCCTGCAACCGTTTACATTGCATATAACAGGTATAAGTTCGATGACTTCCAGCCTTACATACTTAAATCTTCAGACTATGGAAACTCATGGAAAATGCTTGGGACTGGAATTGAAGAAAATAGTTTTGTGAGGGTGGTGAGAGAGGATATTGAAAAAGAAGGATTATTATACGCAGGAACAGAGCGTGGTATCTACATGTCTATTGACGCAGGTGCGAGTTGGCACAAGTGGCAAAGAAATTTACCTATAGTACCTATCACCGATCTAGTTGTGCACGGAAACGACCTTGTAGTAGCAACTCAGGGAAGATCATTCTGGATATTAGATGACCTCTCTCCTCTTCGAGAGTATTCTGAAGAAATGAGATCAAAAAACGTCCACATGTTTGATGTCGAGGATAGTCATAAAGTGTTGAGGTCAGCCATGAGGAGACAAGGGCCTATGGGGAAAAATCCATACTATGGTACCGAAGTCAAATTTTTCCTCAGAGATATTGACGAGGAAGACTCGACAGTTCTTAAGGTAGAGTTTCTGTCCGAGGATATGAACGTACTAAGGTCATACAGTAGTGACAACGAATTAAAACAAAATAAAATAGATTTAAAAGAAGGTTTTCATACCTTGAGATGGGGAGGTGGTGTTGAAGGTTTTGAGCTTCCTAAGGGTGTTATGCCACCTAGAGGTTCACAAGGATTTATTGAATCTTTTTCTGTTGTACCAGGAAAATATAATGTGAAGCTTTCATATGGAGATTACGAGAAGATCTCAAGTTTTGAGATTTTACCTGATCCAAGAAATGAGATTGATGAGTCTCATTTTGCGAGGAAGTCAGAGCTTATGAAAGATATTCACGATGACATAAGCGATATATATTCAAGTCTAAAGAAGATGCAAAGTGCTAGAGAGCAGCTTGATGACTTAGAGTCTAGACTATCTGACGAGAAATTTTCTAAAATATTAGAATTATCTAAAAGCACTGTTAAACTTATTGACGATACAGAGCTGAAATTAATTTCTCCTAAACAGAAAACATTTCAGGACGTTATAAACTTTAGAAATCAACTTGATGCTCAATTCTTAGACCTTCTTTCAAAGGTTGACGGGAATGTCCCACCTATTACAAGCGGTGAATTAACAAGGTATAATGACTTGAAATCGGACTGGCTTAAAATTAAGACAGGATACAACCAAGTTGTCTCAAATATTCAGGATATAAATACTATGTTGATTGAGAGTTCGGTGCCATTTATTTCTAGAGGAGGTGAGTAGATGGTTAGGCTTCTCGTATTATTTCTTTTTTTTCAAATAACTGTTATTAGTTCTGTAGTCTCTCAGAGTATCAAGAAGGCTTACAGGCACTACGAGAAAGGAGAGATGGTGAAGCTTAGAGAGACACTGGAGAAACTTGATGAGAAGTCAGTAGAAAATTCTGGGAAATATTTTATGTATACTCTCCTATACCTTGAGCAGAAGGAAGAGAGAAGTATTTTAAAGTCAGCCTACAAGAACATAATCATTAGCAAGGAAAATTATCAAAGATTAGATCCAAAGGATTTAGAGGAACTAACCGAGTTGAAAATTGATATGCCAAGGATTGATTCAATTGAAGACGTAATAGACTCACTGGAATATCAATTTGTCTTGGAGATAAATTCTATTGGGGAGTATATTGAGTATGTTATCAATTATCCAAATTCAAGATTTGTTAGCGATGCAGTTTCAAGAAGAAATACGTTAGAGTTTTCTCTTACGTCTAATCAAAACACGTGGCAAGCATATAAAATTTATATGGACTCATTTCCACTTGCTCGGGAGTATAGTAAAGCTAAGACTCTGTACGAGAAACTTATATTTGATGATTTGACTCAGGATAGAACTATCAGATCTTACGAGAGTTTCATTTCAGAGTATCCAGATACCCCGTACAGAGATTCGATAGAAAAAATTTTACTTAAAAAATATACTGTTGATAACTCACCTGAAGGGTACATAAAATTTATCTCTAATTTTCCTAAGAGTAAATATTCTGAAACAGCTGTAAATTTTCTGTATCATGTAATGAGAAGAGATATCTCTAAACTTAAGGGATTAGAAATTGATAAGTTACTTGTAGATTCTTTAGAAAAAATATCATCTGTAGATAAGATTTCTCTGATAGGAATTTACGAAGAGCCAATCACGAACTTTATCAACGGGGAAGGTGAAAAGATTTTATCCAACTCATCATATGAATTTGATTTGGATTACTTCTGCTCCTTTACATTCGAGGACTTTATTGTAGCAAAACGATCTGATCAGAAAGTAATTTTAGGAAGAGATTTTACCCAAATATTTTCCAAAAATTTTTCCTACGTTGAGGATATGGGTGTAGGTCTTATAAAGGTTTTTTCTGAGGGGGGGCTGTCTGTGGTTCATAAGAGTGGAAAAATATTGCTCGATGGGGAGTATGACAACGCGTATGTCGTAAACGATAGTTACCTGCTCATTGAGGATGATGAGGAGTACACCCTATTTACCGTAATGGGTGAGAGAGTATTTGACTCAAAATTTTCAGATGTATATAAAGAAGGTCCTTTCATTATTTTTGAGAGTGCGGATACAGATAAAATTTCTATAACAAACTCATCAAATATCAGAGATCTATTTTTGGAGGGGGCTGAACTTGAATTCCTTTACGACGACTACGAATTCTTTGAAGGTAATTTTATGATATTAATTTCTGAAGGCGAGGAGTCATTAGTTGATGCTAATCTTGATGAGTTAATCCAGATGGGAGATAATATAATTGATAGAACAGATTTTGGTTGGGTATATGAGACGGAATACGGATTCAAGTTGATAACAGATTTATTTGAGACAGATTTCTCAAAGTATTATGAGTCTGTATCTAGTAATAGCAATTTTGTACTGACAAAGTATAATGGTTACTGGGACGTCTTCTCTAAAGACAGTATGGCTTTTATCTTGAACGACAAAGACTCTGTGTATGCCCTCAGTGGTAATACATTATGGTACAGAGATGAGTTCAAGGAGGCAATTCTTTTTTCAAATTACTCTGAAATTGATCTCCCAGATAGATATGATCTCAAGGTGATGAAATCTAAATTCGGATCAAGTACTTTCTTTAAGGTATCAGGTAAAGAAGAGACTTATATATTAGATGAATTGGGGAAAACATTGCCACCTGCAGAATATTATTACACTGTTGAAAGTGGAAATACTGTTAGCTTTCTTTCGAAGAAGTTCAACATAAGTCAGTCTGAGTTACTTAGGTTAAACAATAAAAAAAATAAAAATTTATTCATCGGAGAGAGACTCAAGATTAAAGGTTATATCCCAAATGATGCTGTTAGCGACTCTTTATTTTTAATTGAGTACGACGGGAAAAAAGGAATATCTAATCTCAGAGGAGAAATTGTCTTGGAACCACAATATGATGGTTTGACAAATTTTGATGAAAATAACCTGATTCTGATTCAAGGTGAAAAATTTGGTAATTACTCCCTGTCTGACGGAAAAATAATTACTCCTAAATATCCTTCAATAGTAAGAGCATTTGGTGAAAGTATGTATAAAGTTCCTGGAGACGAAGGAGTTATGATAACGAATTCCAAAAATGAAATTTTACTCTCATCATCGGATAAAGTTGAATACTGGAACGATTCCTCGGCAGTAGTTTATAAGGACGACTTCATTGGCCTTTATACTCTAGGCAAAGAAGAAAAAATAATAGAGTTTGATTCTTATAAAATAATAGATGAGTCAAAAGGAATAATGATGATTGAGTCAGAGGAAGGTTACGGACTTTATTCTTCAGAGTCAGGAATAATTTTAAATTCATCGTACGATCAGATACAGACAATTCTTGATGAAGAGGGGAATATCTACTTTAAGGCACTTCAGTTGATGCCAGATGCGCAGTTACTAGTAAGTATAATAATAAACTCTGAAGGAAAAATAATCATAAATCAAGGTCTTGATATGAAACTAAGAGATAAACTTTTCTGTACAGAGAGCATGTAGTATCTTTTTATCGTCTAAAAATACATTTAATTTCAATTTTAATTAGATTTGTCATTACCCCCAAATTTTAAATTATGAAGAAATTATTACTTATTCTTTTTATGTTCTTGTCAGTAAGCACTACCTACTCACAAGCACCACAAGGTTTTAACTACCAGGCAATAGTCCGAGACGCTAACGGAAACATAAGATCTAACCAAGGAGTGCAATTTATTTTTGAGATAAGAAACGCTGCCGGCGATGCAGTATATACTGAAGCGCATACCACAATTACAAATAAATATGGTCTCGCTGACGATATAATTATTGGTCAGGGATCAACAGCTGACAACTTTTCTAATATAAACTGGGGAACGGGAACTTATTTCGTAAATGTAAAAGTAGACGGGGTCGATATGGGTACTACCCAACTTTTGAGTGTTCCGTACGCTCTCTATGCTTTAAGCGCTGGATCAGGATCTGGTGGAGAGGATGGAGAAGACGGAGTAGGTATCGAGTCAACAGTTGACAATAAGGATGGAAGCTTTACCCTGAATTACACAGATGGGACTAGCTTTACAACCGTCGACTTAAGAGGTGCAACTGGTGCCGATGGAAAGAGTGCTTACGAGGTATGGCTGGATCTTGGCAATACTGGGACAGCAGCAGATTTTCTACTTACTCTTACTGGACCTCAAGGTGAGAAAGGTGAGAAAGGTGAGAAGGGAGATGACGCAGTTATAACAGGAGGGGCCAGCTCAGTGGTTAGTGATGACCTTGATACCTCTAGAGTCCTAGTCTCAAATATTGCTGGTAAAATTGCAGTTTCAGGCATCTCAAGTACTGAGCTAAATTCGTTAGATAACGTTAAGTCAAATGTCCAGGCTCAGATAGATGGCAAGCAGGCACTTAACGATAACCTAACAAGAGTATCTGCCATGAACCCAACAGATGGATCAATTATAGTTGGTGACGGAACTAAGTTTGTCACTGAAGATGGGGCGACAGCAAGAACTTCTTTAGGTCTTGGAACTATGTCGACGCAGGACGCGAACGCAGTCCTCATCAATGGGGGATCGATAACTGGAATTGCTGATATCTCAATCTTTGATGGCGGTACAGGTGCTTCAACTGCGAAGCAGGCAAGACTGAACCTGAACGTCGACTCAGCAGGGACCGATAACTCTACGGACGTGTCATTAACTCAGGTGCCATCGAATTATCTTACCCTGTCAGGACAAGAAATTACAGCGGGAATTGTTCCTGTTGAACTTGGTGGAACAGGTGGAGCAAGTATTGTGGCTGCTAGGGAAAACCTTGGCCTTGGTACTATGGCAGTTCAAGATAATTATAACGTATCCATTACTGGAGGTGAGGTGAAAGGTATAACTGACTTAGCGGTTGCTGACGGAGGAACCGGTGCATCTACGGCTCCTGCAGCTAGAACAAATCTAGGACTTGGAACTATATCAACTCAAAACTCTAACAATGTATCCATATCAGGTGGAAAGATAACAGGTGCTGAACTGAGCGGCCTCTCGACTGATATTGCAATTGCGGATGGCGGGACAGGATCTTCAACCGCCTCAGGTGCAAGAACAAACTTAGGTCTTGCCATAGGTTCTGACGTACAGGCATATGATGAGGAGTTAGCTGACATTGCTTCTCTTGACCCAACACTAAATAATTTTATTGTTGGAAATGGAACTGCATTTGTAAAGAAAAACGCTTCTGACTCTAGAGATGCACTTAACCTAGGAAGTATTGCTACTCAGAATGTTAACAATATTAAAATTACAGGGGGGACAATTACCGGTGTAACGGATATCGCGATTGCAGACGGAGGTACAGGAGCATCTACTGCCGAGAGTGCTAGATCTAATCTTGGTCTTGCAATAGGTTCAGACGTGCAGGCATACGACGCTGAACTGAAAGCTATTGCAGGTCTTACCTCTATGGCTAATAAAGGTATTCAATTTACTGGGGCAGGAAGCGCTGCAACATTTGACCTAACTAATGCCGCTAAGACGTTATTAGACGATGCTGATGTTGCGGCAATGAGGACAACACTTGGAGTAAACCTCTCTAATTTAGGTATAACATCTACCGCCTCAGAAATAAACATATTAGATGGAGTCACTGCGACTGCTGCTGAGATTAATACACTCAACGGGATAACATCAACAACTGCTGAGCTTAACATATTAGATGGAGTCACTGCGACTGCTGCTGAGATTAATA